>Ga0228711_1001578_pt1 | contig 33837 bp, 17 predicted proteins | sample MedpolnodulmetaG_2_FD_177996 | JGI IMG/M metagenome (GOLD analysis project Ga0228711, IMG submission 177996) | Root nodule microbial communities from Medicago polymorpha collected in Santa Monica, California, United States - brown nodules | ecosystem: Host-associated > Plants > Roots > Nodule... | reverse complement strand
TGTACAAAGGGTCCTTAGGAAATAAGAGTGAGTGTGGAATCTCATTATCCAATACTGAGGATGGCATACGGTTTATCAAATAACAAGCAGTGAGAATAGCATCACCCCAAAATTTAAAAGGTGCATGAGCATTGATCAATAAGGTACGAGCTGTATCAACTAAATGACGATGTTTTCTTTCAGCGACGCCATTTTGTTATGGTGTATGGGGACAACTGGATTGATGTATGATACCAAGGGAAGCCATGAAAGAGTTGAATGGTGCAGAAAAATATTCTTTTGCATTGTCACTCCACAAAATTCGAATTCGTTTTCCAAATTGGTTCTTTATCTCTGAACAAAACGTCTGAAAGGCACCAAATAATTGTGAACGATCCTTCAGTAAATTGATCCAAGTGCATCTAGAAAAATCATCAATGAAAGTGACATAATATCTATATCCCAAAGTTGACAGCACCCGACTAGGACCCCACACATCAGAATGAACAATATCAAAGGGAGACTTGGATCTTTTGTTGGGACTGCTTGGGAAAGATGCTCTAACATGTTTGCCAAGTTGACATGACTCATAATCCAATGACTTCAAATGTGAAAGTTGAGGAACCAACACCTTTAACTTATCTAAACTTGGATGATCCAAACGACGATGAATCATATCTGGAGATGCAGAAACACCACAAATAGTGGATGATTGACTATGAAGGTAATATAGACCCTGTGATACAAATCCTGTTCCAATTGTCTTTCCTGTATTACAATCTTGTATACAAAAAAACTTGGAAGAACACTATGTAAGCTACATAAGATTCTGTTAATAAGATAATCTCACCCACTAGAATCTTCTATGGTGAGTAACACTTCTGTAAGCTGCATTGTTGTCTGATGAGGTACAAGGCCCTAGTCCACAATATACAGAACAACACAAAGCTATCAACAGAAAACAAAGTTAAAACATAACAGAAAGCATAAGCTACACTTATCTCTAAAATGCTCTTTATCTTTTTTGCTTAGACTTCCTAAGGGGAAGTTTTGTGTTGGTAGGCACTGTATTTTTATTATACATATGTAAGCAGGTTATACAGATAACTCTTGATTGTACTGAACAGGTAGAGAAAGGGTCTGCTGTGTACTTAAGTGGGCTGAGGGAAAAACATTTTGGAGAAATTTTCTTAAATGCATCCATGTGCTTTGAAGATGTGCTGTTGGCTGGAAAATCTAACTGCGTATATGAAACATCACAATATGATTCTGAGTATTCATTTCAAAACAAATTTCGACTGCAAGGAGCCATATATGAAGAAGGTTTGAACCATATTGCAAGATATGTGGAATCTTTTGAGTCCCGGTCCAATGAAATATGGCTTGTATTCAGTTATGAAGGAGTGTCATTGTCAAAACTTTTATATACTGTAGAAGATGCAAACAATACTGCCGAGAAAGAAAGACTTGAGCAAGTGAAACAGGTTCGGATACTACGTCCATCAAAGTGGTGGCGTTGGTTGAAAACAACAGAAGAAGGGCAAGAGGAAATGCGCAATCTTATCTGGCAACTGGTATGTCTTCAATGTAGGTTTGTAAGGGGTATTTATGTTATCCATATGGTTCGCTAATATATAACCATGAAAACTACAACAACACAACAACTTTTTCCCCCTAATAAGGATTCGACAAAATTAAGTTTCTTGTTTTTACCATCACTGTTATTATTTTTATTTGTATTATTGAACATGGTGTTAAACAAAAGTGATCAGTGTACCCACCCAATGAATGTGGAAAACATGGATACAGAAAAGTAAAAGGACACTGTTACTATAGACCTCTTATGAGACCTCGTGTAATAGCTTTGGCTTTTAAGAGATTTGGTCTTTGACATGGTTTCAGAGCCTCCGTCCAAATAGTCATAAATTTAATCCTCGCTGCCACCACTCTTCTTAATTGAGGTAATTTAAGTATAATTAAGATGGCTTGTTAAAAAAAAAGTACAGGTAAGACGGGCCTTAGCTTTCCAAGCATCAGGCCCAAAGGATCTTTGTTAAGCAGCTTTTTAGATATAAAACCTTTTATAAGCCTTTGCTAGCTACTTCTTTTAGGAGAGTTAATCCTTGACAAGAATACAATTGCAATATTAGAGCAAGAACAATATCGATCATTTCAGCATATTACATCAAGTGTTTACATCTTAACTGCTTTATGTGCAGCTAAGGTTTGCACCTTTTCTGTCTGTTTTTTGTATATCATAAACCTCTCTGTCTTGTCTTTTTATGTATATATTCCGTTTTTTTTCTTCTTATTTTTAAAAACTGTACTCATATTGTGATCCAAACCGATTCAAACAAGACTGCAAAACGATTCCAAAAACAAACCTAAAACCAAACAATACTGATTTTACCGATTTTCTTGAATTCTTTTTGGAACTTTTGTTTTAAAAACTAATCAGGTCCGATCAAATATCAATTTATTTTTATTAATATTCTCTTTTATTTGCTCAGTTATTAGCACTCAAGTCTTGTCACGACCGCAATATCACACACAGGGACATTAAACCTGGTAAGACATGGGGGTAGTTTGTGATGCCTAAGGGATGTATGCATTTAGATTTCTAGATAAATAAACACTATTGTTTTATAAAGGATATCAATCATTTGGTACTGCTAAATTTGAAGTCACTAATGTTGAAGCACTTGATGTAAATGCTAAGTGGATTGTATTTGTTCAGATGTTAATTTACTAGTGTCATGCCCGTGCGTCGCACGGGTGGAAAACGGTCGACATTTGACTACACGTCGTTCACATTCTGCATGACACATGATCACAAATTAATATATGTGCAATACAACCGACGACAGGCCACATACAGAACGATGTGCACAAATTGATTTTATGGAAACTGACATGTTGCTATATTTTATAATAGACCCTCTTAATCATCCTGTCTTCATTTTGGGTTTCTAGATTTGCTACAACTAATTAAGCTGAAATCAAATCTGGTGATTCAATAGAATTTTTTTTCTCAAGTATGTGGGATCTTTGTCTCACTTTTGTATTTAATGTCTAATTGGTTAAAATACTATTACGATGGCCCTTTTTCTGCGGTCCATAATAAGACTGCAATCTGTGTCCCTCAATGTACGTGTATGTGAATTTTCTTTTTATTATAATGTATTGTTCAATTGAAAGAACTTGTTTCTTTGTAAAATGTAACTGACTTGAGGTATGTTATTTTTGAAGAGAATATGGTGATATGCTTTGAAGATCCAGAGTCAGGGAGATGCTTGAAAGATGCTCCAACAAAAGTGAATAATTTTTCCACCAAAATGTACGGTGAAGTATTTTAGTATCCTTCTTTTATTCTAACCTTTTTTTTAGAATAAAAAATTGATGGGAAACAATTTAATCTTTTATGCTATATATTTGATGTATAGTTAACTTGCTTCTATTTATAATATGATTTGATCTATTGTCGTTAATCATATTTTGTGTGCCCAATGTGTTTCATAGTTTTGGTGTTTGTAAAAGTCTTCCTGCTAATGGATTTCCTCTTTTTAATGTTTGATAATCTAAAACGTTTTTCCTTCTCTTCCCCCACCCCCAAATTTTGAGTTAAGTTGGAGAATGACTGATGGCGGTATATAGTACTTGAACATATATTTCAACTTTCAAGTAAATTACTGCTCTAATCTGAGATATTCAAGAAACCATTTGAATGTATATCTTTAAATCCACCAATTTATCTTAATGATCCTCAAAGAATGCCTGTGAACTGCATACCCTTCAAAGGATTGATCTTTTAGCATCTCTACTAGTCAAAGTTGATCTTTTGTATATAATTGATAATCATTGGTTTGAGTCTTCGACAATGATAGCAGTACAACTGGGTTATTACTTACCTTTAAAATTGGATTTGGCTATCGAATTATTTGCATGTGTGTGTGTGTGTGTGCGCGCATGCATGCATATTTTACTGTTTTGCTTGCTGAATTTGAGGTCCTTTTTCTGTTTCTTGTAGGCGTATTATTGACTTTGGAAGTGGAATTGACGAGTTCACACTAAAGCATTTATATGCTTCTACTGGGCCTTCTAGGTATCTTATTGCTCAGTCTAAATACTAGTATTATTTACTTAGTTAATTTATTTATGTGATTTTTGTGATAAACATGTGCTTTATGTTATTCAGAGCTGAACAAACTTACGAGTACACACCGCCTGAAGCTTTGCTAAATGCTACATGGTATGAAGGGCCAACAAGCTCAACTTTGAAGTATGTCATATTTTGCATGACTTAAGCATCTTGTATTTCTTTTTCTAAAAGATTTTGCATGATTGTTTGGTGGATTTAGATTTTAGATGGTATTACTTGAAAATTTTGAAGCAATCTTTCTGCTATTACAGGTATGACATGTGGAGTGTTGGTGTTGTGATGTTAGAGATGGTCTTAGGGACACCAAATATTTTCCAGATAAATGCTTTAACACGTGCTCTTTTGGATCGGCATCTTGAGGGCTGGAATGAGGGTGTGAAGGAGCTAGCATACAAGTAAGTGTGCCTTTTAGAAGGCTGCAATCATAACCTTCTTTAATACTATAAATCTTTGGCCCTCTGACAATAATTTTTTCTCTATAAACCAGAAAGACAGCTAACATTAATTCATGTGTTGCGCCAATTTCAAAGTGAATGCACTGAGTTATTTATTTATTTTGTTTCCCGAGATGCCTTCTAAGCCAGATTGCTTGCTGGTGGTTTAGTAGTAGTTGTAAACTCAACTGTGAATTTGTAGCACAACGCTAGTTCATTCTGAAGCCTTGCATATTTGAACCTCTTGAATCTATATTATCGCTATTTATTTTGTTAATGTGGCCGACAGACTTAGATCGTTCATGGAATTGTGCATCTTAATCCCTGGGGTTTCTGGCAGCTACTCAAAAAAGTATCACAAAGCGAATCAAGTAAGTTTACCTTCTTAGACGGGACAGTCTCTGGTTCATGACCTAGTCAAAAGCTAATTATTTTGTTTAAACTTTTTCTCTTCTTAATGTATAACGTTGGTTCACAACTTTTACTTTTATGATGGAAAATGTTTTGTTGTAATAATGTTATAAATGAATTGGTTTGGTTCTATTGATTCTTAAAGACTGAGCTTGTTTTCAACACAGATAAGTAGTGACTAGAGACAAAGATAATCTCCAAAGTTCAGGTGCTTATTACTTAAGAACTCCCCCAATTCTAATATCCCAAAGATAATAACAGTAGGTAAATACGATTTAGAAAGATCAGTAGGATAGATTGAAATGAACTACTATAAAAGGGTTTATCGGAGTAAGAAGCCTCTCAGATCTGGAATTTTATAATTCCCCTAAAAGATGGTTGAATACATATCCCTAGGATTATTTAATGTTTGTCAACAACCGTTGTGGCCAGCCCAACATGTCAAAGCTCAAATTTCTTCAAAAAAAAAATGCCAAAGCTCAAATAACCTTGAGGTTTAAAATGCGTTGAAAAATACAAGACTATTTATATCTTCCTGTTTCTCAATCATTTTGTATGGTTGGCCCTACCTAAACTGCATTACTAATGGAATGATATTGTCTCCAATATTTACTGAGAATTCAATTTATTCAGATATCTATTTAGAAAAATATTTGTTCAACCTAGTCAGAAACATGGACCAAAATCTTGGATTTCATTCCCTTGGGGAAGATGGACTTGAAGCTTTGATTGTCTGTTTCTAGATTAGTCCATTCCAATGATTCATAGGCTGTGGGGTCACTAACCTTGCTTGATACAAAAGCAACAAATTGTTACTTCTCACAAAATCCAACATTGGAACGCGAAACAAACCATCTCAATGGTTCACAAACATGCTTTAGTTGTTGGAGACACACTGCCTTCCAACTTTCTTATTTGAACATATTGCCTAATGAAGTTTTCTTTTCTGTCATTATAGGTTGGAGTTTCGCCTGCATCCTGGAAATGCTCTGAGGAATTCTTTTCTAGACAAATTAAGGCTAGAGATCCTCTTAAAATAGGGTTGGCTGGCTAACTTTTTATGCTTTTACTGTGCTATGAAATATATTTAGTCTTCTCCTATGAAGCAATTGTTTTCTCTTCATAACATTTTTGTTAGTCTTGCAGTTTTTCAAACATCTGGGCTTTACGGTTAGTGCGCCATCTGCTTATGTGGGACCCGGTGAGTTTCCTGATAACTGTTGATTGTAATTTTGTGATTCTAAAGTTCCATATTTCAAAAAAGTTTGTTCAAATAAACTATCTAAACTATTTGCCATCCTGGTCTTAGCATTAAAGTTTGATTGCCCTGTGTGCAGCTGTACTAAACTCTAAGATCTTAGTAATAGGAGTAGGAGCTTAAGTTTATTTCACTACAAAGGCTGTTCATTTATTTTAGTTTTTACCGTGTGAAGTTCAACAAAACCTCTATTTTGATTCTGACTGTTGAACTGGTTCTCATTTTATCTTTGTTCTATTCCCCAAAAGAAAAGAAAAATACTTTAGGGGGGTGTATTGGATTGAGATTTCAAAAGATTTTAAAAGACTTTTTAATCATAAAAAAGTCTTGTCGTATTCAATCAAGACATTTATAAAATATAAATAAATCTTGTGGTATTCAATCAAGACAATCAAGATTCTTTTTATAATGCAACGAAATCCGTTGGTATTCAATTGAGATTTCTTATTACTTATAAAATGTCCATTGGTATTCAAAAATACAAGATTTCAATGGATTCTTTTACGAAGTGGATTTTGTGAGACTTCTTAGTTAAAAGTATAAACAAAATACTCATTCAACAATCTCACAAAAACTTGCAAGACTTTGTGAGACTCTCCCAATTTTCATTTCGTGTTGTTCAACGAGATTCATTTTCTCATTGACCTCCAGGGCACATATAAAGGTTGTTTGTTACTTTGCTCTGGTGTATAAACCTTCCCATCTACGTATACAGTTAGAGCCATCTTCGTCGGAGTCATGCTAGTGGATTTTTAGCTACAATTTCATTCTCGTAAAAGTTAGAGCCGTCTTCCTACAAGTTAGAGCCATCTTCCTACAATTTCATTCTCGTAAAATTGTAGCTACAATTTCATGCTGGTGGATTTTTAGCTACTCTAGAACTAGTCTACAGTTAGAGCCATCTTCCTACAATTTCATTCTCGTAAAAGTTAGCTATTGGTTCAATTTTTTAGTTCTGCGTCAAGCTAAATTTTTTGTTAAGACGATTCTATGTATAAAAGTTAATATTGAATTACTTGGCTTCAAATGCTGTAATAAGTCGAAAGTGAATATAATAGTGTAATACACAGTGTTGAAAAATATATAAACATCACAACAGAGAATTCTCAACACATAAGCATCTAGAAAAAACACAATTGCCTTTTTGTTATAAATCCTTTGAAATCTTGATAGTCTTTTTAAATCTTATGAAATCCATATGATAAATCTTGATAGTCTTTTAAAATCTTAAAAGTCGTGAAAATCTTGCAAAGTCTTTTAAAATCCACTAGACTTTTTCATGCAAAATTGTCTTTTAAAATCCTAATCCAATACACGCTCCTTATATTCGTTCTTGTCAATCTTCTGGTCAACAACTGCTTTAGTTGGGTAGTGTTGTATCTGACGAAGGTTTCTTTATATTTTACAGGAGGATCGGCCAAGTGTTGACGAGGCACTGCGGCATCCCTATTTCCAACCTCCACCAAGAAGATAATTGTGCAGGAGGAAACAACCGGTGCTTGCACTGAAAAATTCATACAAGAGGAATTGAAATTTTCTAATTGAATCCTCTACAGCTGCATATGGTGCTGCAGCTGTAACGGCCATTAGATTTAGAGAGAGAAACAACTCTAGGGGTTTCTCTCTAAATCTAAAGGTCTCTACTACTGCAGCATCGTACCGCGGCTGTAGGGAACCCAAACACATCACTGAATGCATCTCACTGAGCAGATGCAGATTTTCTTGTGAAAAAGCACAATCAGCTACATTGTGCCAATACAACTTAAAAAAATAAAAAAGCTAATGACATGTTGCCAAAATAACCAATACGACAAAAAAGAAGAAGACTACTAATAGGTGTAAAAATATAGACACCTAACAGGACCGGATGAGCTTTGCATGCTTTGTATTATATATTGAAACATAGAAAAGCTATATATGTATTGTAAGAAAGAACGGGAACAATATTAATCACGGAATTGTAGTAAGCTTTGCTGATTTTGCTATATGATAAACTGCAATGAACAATACCTTTTTTTATGTTCTTTTTTTGTTTGCTTGAGAGAGCATATCATATCTCTCACCGTGGGCAACTTTTAAAGGTTGTTAGATTACGAGGGTATTATAGATCTTATTGATAGTTGTCTATATCATAATTTTTTTTCTTTCTTCTTCTCCCTGCTGTTTTCAACCTTGATTATTTTAATGGCTCTTCTTAACCTTGATTCTCCCTACTTTCTTCCCCATCTTTGCCACCATTTCATCCATGTGATTCCGTTTTTTCTTGCTTTGCGTGCATATGCTTCTGTTCTTATTTATAATACATACATACTTTTCTCTTTAGTGAGATCAACTAGTTGAGGAAGCAACTCAAAAACTAACATGGATATATATTTAAGTAGAAAATATTTTCTTTTATACATGCAGCTGTCAATTTATTCAGTATAGATAAAATGCTTAACTTGTAAAAATTAATACAAGGGATTTAGTATGATCTGAATTTAAATTGATAATGTCTGATTGAAGCGGTAGTTTGGCGGTGTATGTGACTGTAATTAGAGATTTCGATTGAATTTACCTTATTTTCTATGATTTTACCGTCATTGAACTTAAAGATTTGGAGAGTTAAAGATCCAAGGTTCAAATTTTGACAAAGAATAAACTAGTATGACAATTAACATACTAACATACTATGAAGAAGAGAGGGACAAGGACAATTATGAGGTGGGACATATGCATCTTGCACCCTCGTCAATGAATGGGTTGTTAATATGTGCACCATGGATGATATTAGAGGCTCATCTACCCTAGAAGCCGCCAATAAGATACTATCCTTAGTTCTAGTTACTTGTCGTTAATTATGATTCATCTCACTTTATTTCTTTTTGTTCTGCTCCCATATTACAATCTAAGATGCACACAGAAAAATTGGAACTAAATCAGTTAGTATAACATTATTGTTTGTAACTCGCTTTCAAGCTACACCCGTACAATGTTAAGTGCAGGAAAAAAAGGTTGGGGGATCTATGAAAGGTAAACAGAAACAAAATAATACAAGTCAACTACTTTTTAGAGTAATATTTTTTTTTTAACAAAGACAAAATAAAATTATATACCAAACGGAAAGTTCTTTCAAAACAGAACATCAGCTACTAAGTTAACCCATATACAATAAAAGATTAACCCACCAATGATTAATATCAATAAAGAATTATCTTAACTGAAAAGGAAAATAATTTATCTAAAGTTTTATCTAGTCATTACATTGTTTGTCTGAAGAATTTATCTTAATTTCAATTAGGAAACCTTGTGAACAAGCACTGCTAGAGTCAACTAGAAAGCCTCGACACAAGGGAACAAGCTCAACATGATAATGTATGGTTGTTAAGTCACACATGCAAATAGTCATTACATTGTTTCAAAGTTTCTTTATCTATTTTCCATATTTGTAAGCAAGGACAAACAGTACCTATCACCAAGAGCCTGCAGCAAAGCCTGGAAATGATGTAATAGAAATTTAAGTCTTAATACGATGATAAATAGATGTAAATTTGCTTTAAAAAAAAAAAGCAAAGCCCTGAGTTAATTGAAAATTCTCACTGTCATAAGATTATAATCATGTTTTAATTGTTAGAGTTGTCGCCAATCAGTTGGATATCATTTATTTTTGGATTGTGTGTGTGCAGCAATTGAAGTCTCGTGTTAAAAAGGTGGCAGATAACAAGGATGGGGTATACTAAAAACTATATAGCACTGACACTTCGTATTGAACGTACACATGTTGGTGTCAGACATGAAAAGTTAGGTCGTCTCAGGAGTCTGTGTTAAATGTTAATGCTTCGTAGATAAAAAGTAATGGAAGCGTAATAATAATTGAGTTGAAAATACTGACATCAGGCATATGATCAAGGAAAGAAATTCAAGAACTAGCATCAGCTACCCCAGTTCCATTCATGTATGGTTGTTGAGAATAAGCCACATGTATGGTTGTTGAGAATAAGCCACATATATATCTGGTATTCTTAACACATCTCCAAAGGATAGCAAGAATATAAATTACAAAATTTGGGCATTGCCCTCTTTAGAAAGGAATATCATGGCATGTTTCATTACAACAGATTATACAGATGGCTCTAATCATTCAAATTTAACTATACTTTGCATTTACAAATTTAATTTTCATGACAGCTGATGATTGTACAAATGCTGGTCTCTTCATTCTTCATAGCTTGCAAACTTGACTCATGGTTCGTGGCTATTAACACGCGTATGAAGTTCCAACATTTCTTGGTGGTTTGGGTCCACCGAGAGTGCAGCACGACAGTCTCTTAGTGCACTTAGGACATCCCCCTTGTGTTCATGGAACGCTGCGCGTAGATGTAAGAGGTGCAAATCAGCTTTAAATGCAATAGCTCTAGATAGCTCAGCAATGGCTTCCTGTTCCTTATGGTTGTCCATCAAAACTGCAATCACATTCACCATATACACATTGTCAAGTACTGGCTGCAATAACATAATTATGATCGAGTACAATTTGCAACTCCAGTAAAAATATCAACCTGCTGCTCGATATCTATAAGGATACACTCGAAGTGGATCTAGTCTAGTCACCGTCTCAAGATCTGCCTTTGTGAGTTCACGATCCCCATACTCGGATCTCTTCTCATACGCCGACGCATTGTTTTTTGCCTTCTCGATAAGTTTGGTCATTTCCTTGTAAGCAGCAGCCTTGTCATTTTTTAGAAAATGAACACGCGCAAGACCCTGATGGGCTCGAGTATGGTGGATTTTAAGGGCTTTAATATAGCAATCGGCTGCTTGGTCCAGTTTCCCATGATCAACAAAAACACTTCCAAGATTGTTCAGGGCCTGGTAGATTAAATGGAACAAAATAATACCAAACCAAAACTCTTAAGTTAATAATTGTATCAAAGTAGCATACTTACCTAGATATGATGTGATGCTACAAATATAACCAACTATACAATGGCTAACAAGTTTATTAGCCATTGTATAGTTGCTAATAACTGCTAATAAATTTCCGTGAAATCATTTCTTTTTACAAACATAAGTTTGTACTTAACCTGTGTGTGGTCACTGATTGTTGATTAGTGAAATATTTCCAGAAGGTGGTACAATAGAAAAAACCGTACCTGACCTTTGCGCAGATTATCAGAAGGACACCTCAAGGCATCTTCAAGAAGTGAAATAACAGTTGAAGAACATATTGAACCAAGACCAGAGTCTGCCAATGCATAGGCCTTTAGGAAAAATGCCTCAAAAGACCTTTTAAAGCAAATAGACTCTTCAGCTTTTTGGAGCCCTTCCTCATAATGACCAGTATCATACAAAATCCATCCCTCATATACAAGTCTTTCATGCTCACTTGATGCATGTTGCCAAGCTAACTGTAAACTCCGCATAGCTGCCTCAGGACAGTTTAGCCTAAATCATATAAATGTCAGATTCTTTTACTCCATGGCATACATAAGTTTCAATCAGTATTACAATACATGAAAGAAGATCCACAAGCATGAGAATATGCATTTCAAGATGTACTCCAAGACGTAAAGCTTGGATCTCAAAGGAAAATTTTATGATGTGGATTTTTACTCCTTGTGGTTGTTTTGATAGAAAATTGATCGGGATATAGTGAACTGTGAAGTACTTACACAGACACAAACGCAGCACTGGCACATAAAAATACACAACAATATTGATTTGATAAAATAAAAATTATTGAATGTAGCCACATGTATTGGTGTCTGAAACGTGTCAGACACTCTTTCAAACTTAAGTGTCGGTGCTCTACATAGATACAAGTGAACAAAGAATTCTACATGTACATAACAGGAAGAGATAAAAATAAAAAATAAAAACTATTTTTAGGCTTAAATGCACCTTTGATCCCCATACTTGGCCTAAATTAAAGTTTTAGTCCCCCTATTTCTAAAACCGGGTTTTTGGTCCCTCTGTTTCACAATTTTCGGGATTTTTTACCACCGCCAAATTTTTAGGCATTTTGGCTGATGTAACAATGAAGTGGCATGTCAAACATGATGACACGCCATTGCCACATCAAAATAGACAGGTCACATTATTGCCACGTCATTAATGACAATGCCACATCAGCAAAAGAACTCCAACATTGGGTGCAAGGTGGAAAATCCTGAAAATTGTGAAACAGGGCAACCCAAAACCCAATTTTAAAAATGGGGGGACTAAAACTTTAATTTAGGAAAAATAGGGGGGACCAAAAGTGCATCTAAGCCTTATTTTTATTTATCAACCTTTTTAGTCATGAACTTGCGATACCTACTATATGATTGAATATGTGTATACGTGGAAAAACCAATCAGAACATCCTATTCCCTAAGGTTCAACAGTGGAGTTAAGTAGAATTCAATAACTTTTTACAAGTAATAACAGTTACCACACATTCACTCACATCATACCTGAGGAGAAGCAATGACTGTCTGAAGTATAGAACACCTTTTGCTGCATCAGATTCAAGCATCTGATAAATAACAGATAAAGACTCAATATCATCAACAGCAGACCAACAGTCATATAATTGTGCCCAACAATCTGCCGTCGTCAAATGTTCAACATGTTCAAGCACAAGAGTGCGGAGTTGAGATGCAGCTACGCGCCCCTCAAACATTCTATAACGCGGACACAGAGTAAGAATCGCTTGAATATCACGAAGGGCTGCTTTGTAGTCCTCAAGAGCCAGATATATAAAAAACCGCAGTTCCAAGCATTCTAACGAAAGTTTAAAGCCAAGTATCCGATTAATTTCAGCCAGTGCACCTTGAGAATTCTCTGTCCTCATTAAAGATGCAGCCCTATACATGTAGGGATATACAAGAGTAGGGTCAAGTTCAGTTGCTTTCTCAAGGTCTTTCCATCTCAAATCATCATCACAATATAGTGATCTTTCTTGGTACATCCATCCGAGTCGAGTGACTGGGGAAATGACTGAGCTGATCTTCTCATAAGATAAATCCTTCTCACCTTTTATAGAGTCAAGTCGAGCTAAACCAGTAACAGAATAAATATGGCCATTATTTACAGCTCTCTCAAAAAGACAGCGAGCTTCATCGTATTCTTTCCGCAGGAGTCTTACACATCCCAATCGATGAAATGCCAACAGTTTCTGCTTGTTGCTTTCAGCCAAATCAGCTAACCTTTCCAGAAAATGAGCTGTTGTGTCTGAACTAGAGTTAAGATTCATAGAAACTTCGCTTAAGAAGCAGAAAAGCGCAAATAAACCTTGACCAACCATAACTGCCAACTGCTGCTTATTAGCATGAAGAAATATATCCACCACCCGATTATCGCTCAAGCAGTGAGGAAGATCACGTAAAAGGACTTGTAAACAAGAAGCTGCAAGGACAACTGAGTTCTCATCAAGAGCATATTCCATGAGTTCAACAGCATCTTCTTTCGAAGTAACCAAGGATGCAAGTCTTCTATCACAAGCCTCTTTTAATCTATCACAACAATACTTGTTGGAAAAAACTAATATCTCCAACAAAAGCTTTGGAGAGACTTGTTCAAGTAAACTACCAGTCGTACTGAAATAACTTATCGCCCTCATACCCGAAGGAGATATATTGTTTTCAGACAAATCTATAGCCTCAGACGACGATTCCCAGAAATCGCCATTTAACATCGTACGAAACGGCGCTGACAGTTCAGAAAACTTTTGTCTATCACAAACTATCTTCTCATCACCAATTATAAAAACAACGTATTGTGAAGTGTTGTTCCCATTCATCAAAACACTCTCCTGGGAACTTACCTTGACATCAGAAGGAATATGAGACTCCACATCTATCGGCCCATATTCGTTTTGACGTTTACCAGTCAACAAACCAGCAACCAGTTCTTCCCCTTGCTTTTCATATTTCAACCACGCCCCAAATACAATCCTCTCATGAACAGAACTCGCTCTCCGCCATGCTTCGCGGAGGCTTCTTTGCATCAGTTTAACATCCCCGAGGCCTTTAAAGACCTGATATTGAAACAGAAACAGATTTGACTGTTCCTGTGAAGAACATGACTCAAGTTCTTCATGGATTTGAGCTAAAACTTCGACATAATCAACCGGTTTAAAGAACGGTAACACAGGCGGCTGTTGGACCTTGATTAGAGATTCACTATAATAATAATTAACATCAAATCAAACTACTTAATTCAGTAAATTATCCAAAAATTAATCAAAACTAAACATCAAAAAATAAATTAAAAAGCTTACATTGATGCAGAAGAGGATTGCGATGACAATTTGGGAAGCTTCCCCCTTTCAACTTGAAGCCATGATTGTGGATTAAGAGAACTTAAGTGCTCTTCTTTGGATGATTCTCCATTGAAGAAAGTCCTCATAGGGCATAATACACGAAAAAAATCCCAGATCTCCACTACAACAACTCTATATTCTTCAAAAACAAACCTTTACAAATCAGGGGCAAAGAAAAACACAAGCTTCTACCTACTAGTCACATTCCACTATTACCCAAAAATACCCTAAACCCAGAAAGAAAAAACAAAACTTTTTATCATTTTGGTCCTTTTTGTCCTACCCTGTTAGAAAATAAAAACAATCAACATCAAAATAATCAAAATTACTGTCTTTTTTATACCACAGAAATAAAAAATAAAAAATAAGATTAATGGGTTGACAAAATCTGAGTCAAGATTTGTATTCAGCAAAAATAGTTAAACATTTAATGCTTGTATTGTAGCGTGTTTTGTTTAGCATCAAATAAGGAATATGCAGGAAAGGGTCAAATGGTTACGAAAGTTTTGAAAAATTGAAGAAAAAATTGAATCTGCAGAAAGAAATAAATGAAGGGTTTGAAGATGAAAGGAGGATCTAATTTGAAAAATTTGAACTTTAACAAAATTGAACTTTGTTTCTGTTTGGTGAAAGGGAAAGTGAATAACTTTTACTTTGATTCTGAGTTCCCACTATCTTTCTGTTGTTGGTGTGTTGGACACCATAGAAGTTGCAGCCATTATTTGTTGGATGTGGACCATACTATAAAAAAATGGAAAATGTTTATAAGTTGACAAATATTTTATTTGTATTTTTCAGGGAAATTTTGTTTTATAATTTTTTTTACGATGACATTGATATGAAGTTTTCACGTTTAACTTTAATCAATTTTCGTTGGGGAGTTTGTGTGGCGGTGAGTTCTCTCATTTCAATCGAATTTTTTCATATGTAATGAGTCGGAAGTCGAAGATCTAACTACATGTTTAAAAAGTTTAAATCTCTTATCATTTGGATCAATTTATTGATAAATATAATTTTTTGTTGTCAAATAGTTTAATGGTTAGAATTCACCTTCTAAACTGAATAAATAGAGTGTATAAGGTTCGAATTATAACTTCTACATATATTATGCAATGTCTCTATAAGCTCACAAAATCAATTATGATTATGTTTTTATTATTGAATTTCTTAGAGAATGTTACTTATTAGAATGATCTTTAAAACAAAACAAAAAAAAAAAAAAAAAATTGAAGTTGATAAATCAAATGATAAAAACATAAGTTAAATGTCGGCACAAATAAAAATGTAAGCAAAACTAATGTGGTTGGGTGTAGTAGAAAGATTAAACTCTAACAATGTGATGAAGGAAAACTTAAAAGGAATTTGAAGTTTGGTTCAATATTAATATCCGTAAATAAAACTTCATTTAAAATTTACTTTTATTTTTAAATGCTTAATCAAATTTTAACAATATGATTGTGTTCATCAAATTTAAAATCTAGGCAAAAGAAATATTAATATTTAATAATATCCAGCACATTTTAAATAGAATTATCCGTGACTTATATTACTACAGAATAAAACACAGGCCTTGTCCCTCAGAAGAAGAAAAAAAAAACAGAGGCTTTGTCAACAAAAAAAAAACAGAGGAGAAGAAGGTGTAATGAAACAACTTGAAATATCAAAATGAAATTAACAGAAGCATGCCATTGAGGCATTGACAGGTATTACGGAGTCCTTTTCAAATGTCAAAGACAAAAGATCATACATTCCTCGTTTGATATTGATGTCTATGTTTCATTCTCTTAGTCATTTAATTGTCTTTCCAAAGTTGATATACCCTAAATTTTATTCCTAGAAATAAATAAATAAGTTTCTCGTATAGCCTTCAAAATTTATAGGAGTGTTGATTCAAATTTTAGAATAGAAATTATGTTAATTTGAAAATTAAATTAGTTTATAAGAAATGACATTAAAATGTTGATGTCAAATACCCTTTAGTTTTTTTTTATTTTACAAAAGTAAAACAATATTTATTCATTCAAATTGATAAAATACATGTTATCGTGAATTTAACTTAGTCTGTAAGGACAATGCATATATATGCAAGGCCATGATTTCAAACCCTAGTCACCGCAAAAAAAAAATTGATAGAATACATGAGATGTAATAACATGATCAACATCGCTGAAAACGTAAATGATACATCTGCGAAAAAGAAAGAGAACTTAAAGAGAAATTAGAGTTTCCTTCACAAAAAACTTGAGGGAAAATAGGATTACCCTTTAGTTTTTATAATTTCTTTTTATTTACTAAATGTTTTTATTTTTTTAAAATCTATGTAAGTTGTAAAAAGTTAAATACATACATACATACATACATACATACATACATACATACATACATACATACATATATATATATATATGATGAAACGATGGTTGGTCGTAGCCATCTGCACCACCTCTTACTAGATATATCGGCTGCCAAGTTCCGGTTAATGTTATCTTGTGGGTGTTGAAAATTGCGGTCTCAATATGTTCACTAACGTGAGGTGGTGTGTTGGACTCCTTTTAGCGTCATCCTTTTGAACCTACTTTAAGTGGTCGTTGACGAGCCTATTTGCTTTGCCTCGCGGACCCACTCTGATTCATTTGAGATATGTTGTTTCTGTCTCCTAATCGTTGACCCAAATATGTGGTTTCTTGTTCTCTATTTCGGAATTGTTCTTGAAGATTAACGAAGGTTGGAATGAGTTCAAGCGAAATCGTTATTGTCTCTTCTCATGAGGTTTTGTTCAAGGTGGTGGTGGCGGTAGTGGTGGTGGCTTGTCATCGCTTTGTTGCTATGTTAAAACCTACTAAGATTTGATGGGTCTGATTACTGTTTTCAAAATCCAAATTGTGGCTTGTCAATATCGGTGGCTGGTAGGCCGTCATGGTTTTGGAAATACGATGCTCGATTTGGGTTTGTTTGTGGTTAGTCTCTAAAGCTCGTGAGGGTCTGATAGGCTATAAATGGCGTCAATCCCTATAACCTTGTCACGTTGCAAGAATATCACATTCACTAAACGCTCACAAACACCCTCAACAAAAAACCTTCATCCAACCCCAATTCCATGTCCACGACTCCTCCTCCTCCTCCGTTTCCTTATTGTTCTCCTCCTTATGACCCCTTATCTCAACCTCATAGATTTCCTTAATTATCAGTTTCTCTTCACCCTAATGATTCACCTCAATCACATTCCCTGACCCCACACATCATCTGTGTGAGAGTTAAGTTAAAATCAGGGCAACGTGGCACGATTGGATGTTTCAGTTCTAAAGCAAGTCATTGGAAAAATCGTGGCACGATGGGATCGTAACGTCGCACGTTCGTGCGCTGAAGGCGAAAAATAGAAACATATTTTTCAGTGCAGATTTGTTCCAAATTTTAAGCGATACTTTTACTGTAAATATAGACATTGTATCAGAGTAAACCTTGAGATAGAGGGGGCTGAAACAAGGGTTTAGAAGTCAACAAGAAAATTAGGGTTTGTATAGAGTTTGCTCTTGACAACAAACACTAGGGTTGGAGTTGATTCACCTTGGGAAACACTATTATGATTGAGTCTCTTGGTCACAGGAAGAGATTGGGACTTCGGGTAGAATTAGGCGGGAGACTTATTCTTGTAACCCATTGATATCGCTTTTGTAAAGTTACTCATCATTATAGTGGAACGGAGGACTGCTTTCTCCCCCAGACTAGATCAGTTTTGGACCGAATTGAGTAATCAAATTTCGTGTGTTCTCTCTTTCTTTTCTCTCGTTGTTTTCTACTTTTGCTTGTGTTTATAACTTTCATACACTTTGTCTGGTTGCTTGATTATTACTTGCTCTACACATCAAATATTTTAGGTTAAAGTGCACTTTTCCCCCCTTAACTTTCAAAATCTTGCAATTTTGGCCCCCTAAGTACAGAAACTACAATTTTGACCCCCTAAGATTTAGCCTCATTGCAACTTTAATCCCTTTGGTCAATTTTGATCGGTCAATGCCTACGTGGCACGCCGCGTGTGTAATTATTGAATTTTAAAAAAATAAAAAATTCACATAATCATTTTCTGAATTAAATAAATTAAAAAAGAAATCGAAAAAATTAAAAAAACCACAAAAATTGAAAAAAAAATAGAAAATGAAAAGAAAAAAAGAAAGAAAAAAACGTGAGTTCATGGAACAAGAAATGCAACACTTCCGGGTTTCATTAATCAAATCACACAATATAACTTCTCTGTAATTCCATTCAAATCATTCATCATACAATATAACTGAAATTGACGTCGAATCGCAAGAGAGTGGAAGATGGAATCAATTTCCGATGTTACGTCAAACTAGAAGAAAATTGGAAGAAAAGCCGGTCCAACATTGTGCGCGGCGGCGACAGTGAGGTCTCTGTGGAAGGAACCGAAGGCGTTCTCTCTCCTCCGTCAACAACAAGGAGGGCGTAACCCCAAAACCCCAAATCGATTTCGAATCTCTCTTCGCAGAATACGAAGTTGCCGGTTTTTTGCAAAATACCAACCCCACATTATCAATCCTTCGGTTTCCGTCGTAGACACTCCCTCGCCTCTCTTTAAGATTGAGAATCAACATTGAACCTTGTCCCTTCCTTCCTTCACTCATTCCACTGATGATGAATGAGGAAGGAAAGAACCAACTGAAACTTCTCTAGCTTGTGACTGCGATGGCTTTGTGAGAGAAATAAGTGGTAGGGAAGTGGTGTGCTGCTGTATTTTGGTGCTGGTTTTGTGCAGGATCGATTTTTGTTTTGCTGTACTTGTTTTCTCTGTTGTTTTTTTGCGGCTGCTTGCCTAGCTTTGTTGACATTTGCTTTGCTTTGTAATTGCTCCTTTGCCCTTTTAGAATTGTGCTTGGGTTTGCTTCTCTCATCATAGGCATCGAAACACAACAATTGTGCTTGGGTTTGATTTAGAATTATTGATTAAGAGAAGCCCCATATCAATTTCATGAATAATCAAGCATATTGTAGATCCAAAAAATTAGGGTTCTTTGATAGTAATGATGAAGAAGAAGATAGTTTTGAGGAAGAGGACGATGATAATTAGAGAGAAAAAAAAATCACGTGCCACTCCAATACATCAATATGGTAGAAAATCCATAATCACTTTCTATTTTTTATTTTATTTTATAATTTATTTAATTTAGAAAATGATTATGTGGTTTTTTTTTTAATTTAGTAATTACACACGTGGCATGCCACTTAGGCGTTGACCGGTCAAAATTGACCAAAAAGATTATAGTTGCAATGGGGTTAAATCTTAGGAGGCCAAAATTGCAAGTTTTTGAAAGTTAGGGGTGGAAAAATGCACTTTAACCAATATTTTATTGATGTGATTTTCAACGAATTCTCAACGATCTGCTACCACCTTCACTTTTTCATGTATCACCACCCAATTTTTTTTTCACTCAACAAAGCCACTAGAAATACTCAGACATACTTGACGAGGAAAAGAACCATTCTTCAACTACCGACTTTTACTTTTATCAAACTCATTGAGCACTAACCATCACTCATTCAAAGATAGCCTTGCCGTTTTTTAATGGAAAAGCTAAATCATCTAGTATCTATCGCCAAACATTCATGTCAAAAAAAGAATGAGCACATATAGCCATTTTCGACAGTACCACCCCTTCGTATACTTGCTCACTAACCCCGTGATGTAGATTTGTCTTTGCAATACTGCTACCAGCATCTTTGTGATCCATATGAAAATAAGTTAAACTCCTTGTCCCAACTAGTTGTGTTGTACGTTTGGAAATTATCCGACATAATTAATTTCCACCCAATACACATCATTAGATGTTGAGTACTCCCCCACATTTCAGAATAAAAAGATTTGCACATTTTCCTTTGAATAATCGATATTCCTCCTACCATTTTGCAAGAACCATGATATCCATTTCCTCATGAGAAGAAATTGTCGATGGGATAAGAATAACATCATCTTGTTTACCATGTTCTAACTCATAATTAGAATGAGATGAAATGAATTAGTAACTTTACTCCAAAAATCCATTTTTTCCTTAAAATTGAAGGAATGAGATGAAACGAACTAGTAACTTTATCTGTGACTTTATTTTATAATTATAATATCGCCATTTATCCTTAATCATTGTTTTTTTTTTTTGACAAAATATTGTTTTTTATATTTGCTTATAATATAAGTGTGATTCTCCTTAAAAAAAAAAGTCATTTTTTTCCCTTATAATATGGGACGGAGGAAGTACAATAATATTTATTAGCGACTTTTTGTATATATACAGTTTGAAATATTAATTGTTTAAGTGGATAGCAAGTAACAATTTTTTCTTTTCAAGTATCAACTATAAAATGATGAATTATGAAATACTCGTAGTATACCTGATCCACACCTTAACTAAAACAAAATGATAAATGATGATCCACTAAATATGACAAAATTTGTACACTAAAATATTTAGCGAATCCAAATTTTCTTCTCAAAAATCAAAATGCCATACACCAAAAAGTCACAGCAGCCACATGCCAGTTTTTAGATATGGTACCTTCTTCTTTTCCTTCTCTTTTGCTTATCTCTTCAACCTGTGTTGCAAGTAACGTGTATTTGGAAGAAATAAATGAAATACTCTAATGTCACATATTAAAATAAACCGTACATCATGAAAATAGCGGAAAATCATAATCATATACTTATAAAGAACATCATGTCATGAACAATTAGCCATGAATTTAGTTGCATGAATTTATGACAATATAATTTAAAGATAAGAGGAAGGGGTGAAAAAACTTATCTCTTGAAAACATTCTCTTAATCTTGATTTGATACTCTTAGTGTCTCTCTTAAATGATTGCAAGATATGATCTTCCACTCCTTCTTTCTCAAGTCTCAATGGATAGACATATAATGACATCAATAATCTCATTAGAGACGTTGCCATAGAAGTTACTCTAGTTAAGCCATTGCTCATATGTCCTAAAACATATATTTATAGAGAAAGTGGAGAGGGGGCCTATCATTTCATGTCGGATTACAATGATTATGCTAATTATTTTATGAATAGTCATAATAAGGTATGGAACCATACCCTTTCATGAAGAGTTAGAATGGTTTCATCCATCAATGATTCATTTAACTACGAATACACAATTCAAGAACAATCACCATGTGATGTTCAATATTCACTAATCAAAAGATGAATATTTTACGATTCGTCAAGATATTATTCAATTGAAACATTTAGAAATATAATTTGTTACAACATGACCTCAACAAATCACTATCACATTTATGGAACTGTAACGTTATACTTCATTATATTGCTTCTTCTCTGTCATTTTTGTCTATTTTTTTATAAACATATGCCTTACTCGGTTGTGCCATCACATATTTGAGTTGTCAGTTCTCCGAAAAATTGATCAATTTTTTTTATTAATACCAAATTAAAAGTGCTCCTGATCGTCTACACACCAAGGCCCAATAAAGACAAACCTATAACGACGATGGTACAAGTTAAACTCCATGCAGAGCACCACATTGGAGCACGCCTTGAGCCATCTGAGCCATTGGAGCCATCTTCAACCGCCTCCGATAGAGGTGCCACATTTCACAAAGACGATTATTCTCCTACACACATATATAAGAGTGATGTAGCATCACCCCAAGATACGATTCACTTTTACCACGTTTAACACATATCCACGTCATTTTCATACTAACTTGGACGTCAGAGTGTTAACATACTTGTAGGCACAATTCTCCTCTGTCGTGAAGACCACGGTGAATGATCAACGTCCACCGCAACATAACATCTAGCATAACCATACTCTTCTCTAAATTTTCATCTAACAGATAAAAAGCATGGCTGATTCAACTTGTGCTCAAAACGATAGTGTGTCCAGTTTGCGATCGAGTCGAGATTTAAAACATTGTTTTTGCTTTGCTAATTTTCATTTAAAAATTACTTAGTTAGACCTATGATTTCATATGGAAGAAACACATCCACGTCATTTGGTAAACGAAAATCACATTTTTTATTTCTTCATGATCTTAAAAGAAACATCGAGTGGGCCAAGGAACCCACTTGGCATATTCTTACATGTTCTAGTAAATGCCAATGCTGGCCTGAGTGATATGAAGGGAAGACAAATGTCTTTCCTCAACCAAAAAAATGTTCATAATTCTTAGTTCGTTTGGCAAATATTGAAATTGCTTTCCTAAAAAAAATATTGAATTGTTGGATAGAATACATGATTTAGATTTGAACTCGGGGTCTTTCGTTGTAAAGTGAGATTTTAAATGGTTAAAGTATCGTTTTATCTATCCATTGATATGGAAGGAAAAAAAATGGCAACATTTTAAAAAAAAGTCATATAAAAAAATTTAGTCTACTTTTTTACGTTAAAGATAGTTTCTTTAATGAAAATCTATTCAATACAATCAATATTATGTAATGCATATTGAGCTAAATAATGAACAGTTTAATTGACTTCACATATAATAATAATAATATGCAGAAAATTGAAACTACGAAAGTGATTGTTAAGACTAATACAATCTTCAATAATAGAACTGATATACTCTCTCCGTCACATAATACATGACACAGTTGACCATATTACGCATACCAATGTATAATTTTGAGGTTAAATAGGTTGAATAAAATATTTAAATCAAAATTACACGTTTTCAAATATATCATCTATTACTCTATTGCGAGGGAGGGAGGGAGCAAGTTAAAACCACTTTAAAATCATCGGATTTTAGTCTAAAATTTTGTTAACGACCATGGGAGGGATCTAGAAATTCCCAACCATACACGTGTCAGAAATACCATAGCCCACACTATTAAGATGTTTGTTTCGCCGCTCGCGTAAAGCATGACTCGCGAATTTTCTTTCAACTTCTTTTAATTAATTCAACTAGCAGTAGTAATAATAATACTTAACCAATAAGAAATTAATTAATTAATTAATTAGTTAACCAAATGGCGGTTAATTACATATTAATATAACTCCCGCAAAAACAATTTCATTTCTCTTTCTCTATACTATACTCTCACGCAAGATCCAAAATCCCAAAACCATTTTCTCACACTTTCTATCATTTTCCCTCACTTTCTCAGTCGAGAAAAACTTCACCGGAAACAAACTCAAGATGTGGAATCGGAATCAACCCTACGGAAAAACCGATGTGGAATCCGGTTCAAGACCTCTCTACCCGATGATGCTCGAAAGCCCCGAACTCCGATGGTCCTTCATCCGTAAAGTCTACGTCATCATCGCTCTTCAATTACTCGCCACCATCGCTGTCGGCGCCGTCGTCGTCACCGTTCGTCCCATTTCCACTTTCTTCGCCACCACCGGCGCTGGTCTCGCTCTTTACATCGTTCTCATCTTCGTCCCTTTCATCAGTGCGTTCCCCTTTCTTTAACCCTAATTTCTTTCAATTTCGATTCTATTTCCTTCTTTAGAGACTAATTTGTTGTTGATTTTGCAGCGTTGTGTCCTCTTTACTATTATTATCAGAAGCATCCGATTAATTACCTTCTGCTTGCGGTTTTCACTCTCTCGCTTTCGTTTGTTGTTGGATTGAGCTGTGCTTTCACTAGCGGTAACATTCTTTTAATTCCATCTCTGCTTTCTTTCTTTCTTGATAGTTATTGCTTTGATTGTGGTAATTTAGATTGAGATGATTTTCTTTTCTGAATTGTGTGTTATTTGGTTTGTATTTGGGATTGATTGGTCAATGTGTTCTTTTGATTCTGTAATAATTTGAGGTTATGTAGTTTAATTTGTCGACTTGGAACTTGAGTTTGGACTTCTAGGTTGAGATGATTTTCTTTTCTGAATTATGTGTTATTTGGTTTGAATTTGGGATTGATTTGTCAATGTGTTAATTTGATTCTGTAGTAATATAGGTTATGTCGTTTAATTTGTTGACTTGGAACTTGAGTTTGGGTTTCTAGGTTGAAATTTAGGGTTTTATTTGTCATTGTAATTAGGGGTAATCAACAAAGAGAAATATTCATTTAGGAACTGGAATCTTTCTAACTAGAATTTGACATTTTGGCACATGTTATAAGTTGTGCTGCTATGAAGCATGGATACGGCACTGGCACTGGTACTGAGACTGACGCATCAACACGACACTGATAATAATTTTAGAAAGTTACGTTATTGAATGTAATCACATGTGTTGTGCTGCTGTTGCCATATAATGCTACTGAGTTGTTTTGTGTTCGAATACGAAATGATGTGATGTTACGACAAGGTTATTTGCTATAAATCTTTTCTGTGGTTACTGGAGTTTTGACCTACTGGTTAGTTCTTTCCTTTCATTGAGAATGGTGCTGAGATTTCAATTTTTTGTTATCTGGCAGTGCTTGTATAGCTGCCGATTGTGCGATTGAAATAAAACATAACTGTAAAAGCAAATTTGTAATTTGCAGTCAGGAGTTACCTTGCTATTTTGGCTTGTGCATTTTTGTTTGCTTAAGATGTATTTTATCATTGAGGATTGCCTACTTTTATGTGGGATTTTGCTGAATTTATCCTAATGGGAATGTGGTTTGTATACAGAGAAAGTTATTCTGGAAGCTGTTATATTGACTGCTGTGGTGGTGATAGCCCTGACTCTCTACACATTTTGGGCTGCAAGTAGAGGCTATGATTTCAACTTCCTTGGCCCCTTCTTGTTCGGTGCTATACTAGTTCTTATGGTCTTTGGGATGATTCAGGTATTATGATTTTTAAACTTCAATGTACTATGTCACCATTTAATGTTCTGGCTACATTCTTATTGTGTTCTTGCCTGCAGATTTTCTTTCCATTGGGCAAGTTATCTACAATGATCTATGGTTGCTTGGCTGCAATTATATTCTGTGGCTACATCCTATATGATACAGACAACTTGATCAAGAGATACTCCTATGATGAATTCATTTGGGCTTCTGTCTCCTTATATTTGGACATCATCAACCTTTTCCTGTCTTTGCTCACTATTTTCAGAGCCGCTGATAGTTGAAGTCCTTGTACTCATTGGTACGTACTAGTTGTTTTCTGATGGGGGTAGTGGTATACGTAAACAAGTTCTTATCTTGTAATAAATCTGTGGTTTCCCGGTTGCCCCTGTTCCTCGAACTGGATTATCACCGCTGTTAAGGCTGTTAATACATATTACTGTAGTTGATTAACGATGTTATTTTGAATTGTAAATACGTTCTTGAATACTGCTCTCTTGATTCACTGTTCTCTTGAAGGTGGATGCTTGAAATGTTATTAGTTCATTATTCTTCTCCCCTATTGTTCAAAATATGATTGCCAGGGTTGATCCTTTCTATTGAATTGGAAATCAAAAGGCTGCGTTTACTTTGTGAGAGCTTTTTCATTTCTATTTTTTAAAATATGGGTTCATTTTACTTCTTTATATAGCAAGAGGTGAGATTTCTAAAATGAAATCATAGTTATAGGGTTGATGTTTTTCTGGAATTAACGAAAATAATTTTTTTTTTTTTATTTCAAAAAAACGTACAATATAGGAAAAAAGTAGCACAAATTATGGAATGTTTTTCAAAGGCATGATCCTATGTTGCTAAAGTTATGATGATAGCTCTTATCTTTTATACAGGAACAGGAGTGAAATGGAAACATTCTAGAATTTGAAAAGAGAAGTTCCCTTCCCCTCTTACGCTCTCAAATTCTAACATGTTTCCTTTTTCCTTCTAAATTTGTCCTTTATGAATTTGAATTACACAATAAAAACTGTTTGAATTGTACAATTTCGATGCATCGATTTTCTGCCGTTGTTCGTATTTTGAAAAGTTTTTCAAAGCATTCGAATCGGTTAGTTTAAACTAATATATTTGTTAAAATGCACATCTGGATTGTATTATCTGGAGGCATTGTAAATAGATGAATATCACACTATTCATTAATCTAAATGCTACAGAAGTGGCATTTTGGGAGGGTGAGGGAAAGAGTTTTCCATTATGGGAAAGTTTTTTTTGACCACTAGATTAGAGAGGAGTACCAATTTTATCATGGATTGTGCATACTATATTATTTTTCCTCTTTCATGTTGTCTTCAGCCTCATCAATATATTGAATTTTTTAGATCTGAAAATTTACATTCACGATTACAGTGGAGAAATTTAACATCAACTTCTATTGAATGTTCAATTCAAACCTCTCTTGAATCAAGCCCTGCTATCTTTAAAACGAAAATGAACAAAAGTTAATAAAAAAAAAACTTTGGATGTGGAGGATTAGTGAACAGAAGCTACTATTTCCATTGTAGGAGTTTGAACCTTTCATTAATTAAGAATTCATTCTTAGATCCTTTTCTATTTTATATTGTTTTAGATTTTTTTTAAAAATAAAACCTCCAATAATTGATAGTTTATTCAAAACGATGTTCGTGGGTTTTGTTTTTCTGCAATGTTCTTGAATATACTTCAAATTAACCCAGTTTTTTTTTAATAAAAAAACCCAGAAATTTATAACCCCATTTCTTCTTGTCTTTTTTTTCCTCTTGTTTTTTCTGTCTTTGAAATCGTACCTGGTTGATGCGGCTAAGGAGCACGGAATAATAAGATTCAGAGCATGGAATTGAAAAGTCATTGATGAACAAGGTGATTCAGCAAATTAATGAGAAACCATGAAGAATTTGAAAACAAAAAAGTAAGTTCCATGAATCGTAGCAGTCTTAATAAAACTATGAAGATGATTTTTGGTCTACAATTAAAAGTGACTAATAGTTAGAACATTTGATTAGATCTAATGGTTAGAAAAAAAATTACAAGAGTCATTATACTACGGTGGGCGGTGATGTTGGTTGGTGAGTTAATGGATCTATACATGTTGAGAAAAAATTGAAGTAGAGACATAATATGTTTTGGCAATTTTTTTTTAAATCACCGTCGACTGAGCTTTTGAATGTAAAATTTCAGATCTCTGAAAAAAATCAGTACCAAAGAGGCTGACGAGAATGCGAGAGAAAGAGAAAAAAATATTAGTGTATAATAAAATCAATATGCCTTTTTAAACTATTGGTTTATAATAACTTTCCCATACTCATTCCCTCATCCACCCTAAATGTCACCGCTACAGAAACATAATATTTATACTATCAATATTAAAAACATAAAACTAAAAATACAAAATATATGGTGATAAAGTTAAGATTCTTGTTAACGATTGTTTTCAGGGTACTCTTTAAGGATTTCATTTATAAACTTTTGATTTCGATGCATTGGTTACACATATTTTCATGATAAGTTACCCTTTTAAGGCCTTAATTAGTGTCCTGAAGCACTGTTAACATTTTTCTAAAGTTAATAACTTCTCATTGGACGGCATTATATTTACATGGTCTTGGAACGAATTAACTCGATGTGCCCCTTAGGATAATGGATGTGTCGTCATTTTAAAGTTTTGGATTCTTGTACATAAGACTTCCATCTGAACTAATCTATGAAGAACGATACTCAATATGAACCATAATTTTAGTTTTTACAGTGCCATCTTTGTGAATGATAATGACTCAAAGGACGCCGTTGTAGGTTTTGAGGTGTTAAATCTTGCTATTGTCGGTGTATCGTGGTGGTCATCTTTGTTAGTTTAGGGACCGTGTCCCAAAATTTGAATATTGATTTGCCTGCTTCGTGTCTCGTCCTCTTCAATGTGTGTGTAGTTGCAAAGGCTGTATAACTCTATGAGGTCAATGCGTTTGATTTTAAGTGAGTTTGGTGATTTTGTTACGGGTAAACTTTGTTACTAGTTTGATTTTGTTTAAACGTGATCTAGTGAGTTAACTCCAAATTCATACTTAAAAATGTGGAATTGGACGATTTTATGATTAAAAAACTTGATTTTAACGATTTTATGATGGATACAAAAATTGGAGAAGAATAGAAAAGAAGATGGAGTTTCATAGACTTTTAACTTTTTCTAGCAAATTTATGCGCATTTGAACAGAAAAAAAGTAAGACCTAAGCCGAAGAAAAAAGCAACAAGCATTTTTGACCTTATACAAAACAATTTATACAAAATAAAGTGTTTATGTATTATTTATAAGTTTATCAAAATAATTTATGCAAAAACAACTTATAAAAATACAATTTTTGTTAGTGAGAATGTATCAAACGAGCCATAAGCGTCATCAAAACAGAGGGGCATCATTTCTGAGTTGCCTACACGGCAGCTTAATTAGGAAGACAACTCTGTGATGTTTATCTTTCCTTGAGTTGGCAGTGGCTCTGGAAATTTTATTAGTGTAAGAAAAGGATGTTACACTCGACGTGTAAATGGACGTCTCAGGGAATGGTCAAGGGATAGTTTAAATTTAATTTGTTAAAATTGATTTAAGAATTATATTAATTTAACCCACTTGGGTTGGTATAGTGTTTTGGCTTAGGACATGGAGTATGCTTCTCTTCAAGGTCTTAAGTTCGATTCTCTCTGATGCCAATTTGAATGAGTTATTTTAACTTCTTAAAAAAAAGGAATTATATCATTTGATTAATAATTTAGAATTGAATAAGTGAGAATTCAAACTTTAGTTTACTATGTTGAGGGTGTCTAGTTTCTTATGTTAGACTCGTTGGTATAATTTTTTTAATTTTAAAATTTAGGGAAGTTATTTTCGCTCTATAATTTTTTTTATAAAACATATCAATGTGATTATTTCAAAAGACCTTTTTTTTAAAAGTCTCCTAGTTGTTATTGTAGTGAATTTAATTTATTTGGGGTAAGTTGATAGAAAATGTAAGTTTACTGCTCTCCCCTCTACACTTTTCGCTCGCACCCAACCAAACTGATAAAAATACCTCTGTGTTAGTTAACTAACGCATGTGTAAACCTATGCGTTAATTAACTAACGCTGTGTAACTTAAGAGACACAAGTGTAAAACACTGCGCGAGTTAACTCACGCTCTACTGATATATCAGTACAAGATTAAATGTTGTACTGATATGCATTCAATGCAAAGTATGTTACTCATTCCCGTAATCTTTACACGCTAATAATTGAACCGAATTGCGCCAGTTTAACAAAATTATCGGATAATACGACATAATCAATCAAAATTACACAAAAACATCGTTTTTCGCACAATCATATAATCACCAATAAACGATCCAAACGGTCCAAATTACACAAATTCGCCGGTAATGACCCGTTAACATTTAAACACACTTAATGACACGTAAACGATCCAAATTACACAAATTTGTCCATAAATTTCTAAAATTACATAATCTCACATAAACGGTCAAAATTATTCAAATTCATCGTTAAATTACATAAACACAAATTCATTAAAATTCAACAATACGGACACAAATTCGGAAAACATTACACTATTACACTTAAATAAATATTACACTTTAACGGATCGGACAAAAAGATACAATGTGTTATTCTTAACCATTAACCTAAACATGTAGTCAACGTCGCTATCATCTTTAAGAAGTTATGGATAATACACGGTCTTCCAGAAGTCATCTTCCTTATCCTCCCCCAAGTCCAGGCCTGACACATTTACTATCACATCATGTGTTATATGATTTGAACCAATATGGATAAAGAAGTCGTCAAGTTTTGCCTTCAACTCGTCCAACTTGTCAATGGGTTTACAGTGAACCAAGTCCTCTTTTTCACATCTACATAATGAACTTCAAGTTTAACTGGATCTTGTGCATCTTCAGACATGTTTCACTTCACAAAAATATAATGAAAAACAAATATGAGATAAAATAAATAGTTGAATAATTAGAGACAAAGTCATGCGAGCAATAATTGGTGTGACGTAACCAGCCACCAAAAAAGTAATTCATTTCATATATTTATATATTATATAATATTAGTTACATATTGGCCACAAATATATAAATTACATAACCGGTCACCAAAAAATATGTCGGGGTGTAATATCACAAAAAAATAGGACGAACACCGACCGACCAATTCGTGTCATAACCTATAACCTATCTAAGAACACTAATGACATTCCTAAATTGTCTTCTTCTTCCATGTATTTCATGCTTTCAAATTGTTGTTCCTTTTTTCCCGAAGTGGGAGTATTATCACAAACAATTGGATTGTGCTCATTTGTTGGTTTCTTTGGCGGCTTCGGCTCCTTAGACATGAGCTCATTGAAGGCGTCTTATCTATCCAAAAATACAAAGTGCCAATTCTCCCCCTCACCAATCTTGTTGTTCATCCACTCCTTACAACTCGGTGGTAACGGACAACCTTCCTTCAAAATAAGATGAAGATAGTGGTCGGGAATTAAGCAAAGACACATGATATTGGAATGTGGATTAAGTGGAGGAGCACTTCAGATTGGAAAATATGTGTCACTTATACCACCCATTTCGGGCAAAGTCAATAGAACAACGGCTCTATTGTAGTAAGAAGCAATAATGTGACCCATATCCGGAGTGGTCATCCACTTATCTACCGGCGCAATACCACTTGTACATTTTGGAGGGTATAAACCATTCAAGATTTTGTTATAACGCTCCTCCGTGTCATATATTGGCATGTAGTCACTCTTATGATTTCTCAACTCTTGAGTAAGTGCTTGACGAACCAATACATGATCTTCCTCATCCATCGCCAAGTGCCTAGCTACCACCCGGAATCCACAATGACCATCCCTTTTAACACTCACAATTTCTTCAACAAAAGGCCTCATGATATTTGGAATTTGTGAAATGTATGGGATATTCCTATAGGTTTTGAAGTAGAGGATGAAGTTTGTGAGAGGGAGTAAGTGTCAAGGCGTGCATCTTTCCTCTTTGGAAGTGACCTCTTCGGTTGTGAAGGTTGACTATCTGGATTTTGAGAATCAATAGTCTCCCACCTAGAGGGGGTTCCAACCCGTTGATGACACTTTGAGTGTAGTCCTCTTCCTTTTAGGTGCTCCCTTGGTTACCGCCTTTTTTGAAGGTGGACACAAATTTGTGGTTTCCGGAAATGCTATTTGACACATCATCTCTTTGATGTAGAGTTTCATATTGTAAGGGCTTGTCTTGAGACGTTCTTGAATGTCATTCCACTCTTCCATCACGGAAAAATCATCATCAATCTCTTCTCGTTGTACACATAACCTTTTCCAATGAGGGTATATATCATCCAAAACAAGAGGCAATTTTTGCTTGCTCTTCATGTCAATAATACACGCACAAGGTAACCTGTACGATGTCTTTTGCACACAACCACAATCTTCCTTATCAAAGGCGAATGTCTTGGAGCGTTTCAATTCATCATAGATAAATTTCAATGCCCGTCTAGAGACATAACCCTTCAACTCTCTCATCATCTTGATGCTTTTGTATTTGTGTTCCAAGACCGTTTTGTTCCTCCCAAAACTTCCTTGTATCTCACCAAATTGCATGACCAACATCTTGTGTATTTTATCCCAACATGATGCCAAATCATCCACGCTACTCCTCAAATATTTTTTCAACACTCCATGAGCCGATTCAACAATGTTGGTGGTTCTATACCCTAGATGCATGACTTTATTCGTCCATGCCCTCAAGTATTGCAACTCCGTCATGTTACCTCTTTCCCCCTTGCTCCGTCTTGTTCGCACATTGTACACTTGCTTGATAGTTGTCACACTTTCTTTGTTACTTTGCTTCAAATTGGTGAGAATATTTCGAGGCACCGTCAAGCTCTTTGTCATGTCGATAACTTTTTTCTTCTCCTCCGCACTAAGTCTACCCGCAATAAGGTGTCCTGATAAGTTCTCATCCAAGTCATGGTTGTGCATTCCACAAAGCATTGTAAGCCACCAATCATTTGTATCCTTATCAAAGAAACTTTTCAACCTAAACTGACAATTACATTTCCTTGAGCCGATGCCTTCAAGGTTCGGTTTCTTCGTCGTCTTAGGTGGCTTGTATATCCCACTCCTTTCACATTGCATCGTCAAGTACGGCCTTTTTATAACGCATTTATCTATACAAACACCAAATCCGGCCCTTGCCCCTTGTCGACGAACCCAATCAAGTAACTCTTGTCGCTCTTTCCATCTTGCATATGTTGTAAAATATGAGGCGGTGTCGCGACCTTCGCAAACAACACCGATAGGTACCGGTTTAGGTTCTTCAATTTTACCAATGCGAGCTTGAAATGGAATTTTGACTCGAAACGGTTTGACATTAACAGTTGGTTTGACATCGCCGGAAGCATCGCCGGAAGCTTCCTTTTTGGTCGGTTTTGGTTCAACGTCATCACCCGCGCCATTGTCAACCATCTCACTATATATCTATTGAATAAAAAAAATAACAAAGGAAGAACAAATAAATGACTTGTGGGACAAGCTAACCTAGAACAAAAGTGGCGCAAAATATTCAAAAAATAGGATTGTACACTGGCGTGACTTAAGTCACGCAACACCTTAACTCCTGCGTGGCTTAAGTCACGCAGCCTTTAACACTTGCGCAAGTTAACGTGCGCACCTAGCCCTACTACCTACGAAAAACAGACGAACCAAGCACAAAAACCAGCAAAATGAGATGAGTTTTGATGATACAATACCTGATATTTGATGCTTGATGAGCGTAGAAACTTGCTTCCTGACGATTTGCAATGGTTTGAGATGAGGATTTTGACCCAAAAAATCGCACTTTTTGGGTTTTTGAAGGTGGAGGGAGAGAAAATGGTGCTTGGAGTATGAACTGATGGGTTTTGTACGAAAACAGTAACTCTGCGTTACTTAAGTTGTGCAGGGGTAATTTGGGCATGGCTGCAGGGCGCGAGTGTTTTGTGCTGGGGGAAGAGCAGTAATCAAAATGTAATGTTTCATCCATATTGTCATCATAATATGGTCCATGAAAATAATTGAAAAGATTTACGAGATAGATGGAGCACACACTATATTTCTAGCACTTCATTGCTCATTCAAATGTTACACAATCTATTAATTTCCCTTATAGGATTTGCAGAACAAAGCTAACTACAAACATATAATATAGTTTGATTTTAAACAAGTTTAGTAGTCAACGTTGGCAACAAATATTACATTCCATTTCTGTTTTTCCTATGTGAAACAATGGAAAGAAGTCTTGAAACACCTTGTGTCCACAATTCATATTCTCTTTGATTTCTACATTCAAACTCAACTAAACCTCTTGATTCTGTCTTCAATCCAAAATACCTTCTTTTTTCACCATCCTCTAAAAGATGCCTTCCTGGCCAAGCTGGTAAATTTGTGCACACATCCAACACAATATCTGGTAAAAATATCATGTTTTTTTTTTTTTTTTTTAGAGAAGAGAAGAG
>Ga0228711_1001577_pt1 | contig 33858 bp, 17 predicted proteins | sample MedpolnodulmetaG_2_FD_177996 | JGI IMG/M metagenome (GOLD analysis project Ga0228711, IMG submission 177996) | Root nodule microbial communities from Medicago polymorpha collected in Santa Monica, California, United States - brown nodules | ecosystem: Host-associated > Plants > Roots > Nodule... | reverse complement strand
CCGGAAGTAGTCTTGTCCCCCTTGCACTTCCAAGGAGAGTTCCACTAAAATGTAATGTCGGATTACAAGTTGCTCAATCACACAAGAAAGAGACTTCTCAATGCTCAAGGACAACTCCAAGAGACTTTTATGCTCAATCACACAAGAGAGAGACTTCTATGCTCAAGGACAACTCCAAGAAACATCCTTTGCTCAATCACAACTAAAAGAGACTTCTCTTAGCAATTACAAATAATTGAATAAGGTTTTTGAATACTTGATATACAATCAGAGGTATTCACAAAACAATACGAAACAGAGCAGACTCGGTTTTTCTAGACACTTGAGAATTCTAAGATATTAACTATTGAAAGAATTCTCTAAGTTGTTGATGTTTATGTTTGCGACGTTTTGCTCAGAGAGTGTTGGTCTTATGTTCTCGTGTATGTGTATGTATTCTTCAAGTCTTTATCCCTATTTATATAGGATTTGAGAGACGTTGAGAATTTAGCTGTTACATCAACTCTTTATTGCTTGAAGCTTTGATTCTTCACCATTGATCTTTTGCCTGATTTGATAATTGTCCTATGAAGAACTGATTTCAAATCCATTCCATTTGAAACGGAACAACGTCTGCAACAAAGTTACTGTTATTCTTGTCTTGTTGTAAAGACAAGTTGCAGAGATGGTGGTTGCAGAGGTGTGTGCAGAGTTAGTGGACGTACAGTTCGTACATTGTACTTTGTCAACTCTGGTGAAGTAGCTTCTGGTGAGATGCTTCTGATAACCTTGCTTCTGATGACGTGTCTTCAGGAGCGCTTTCTTCAGACTCGTTTCTTCAGACGCATTTCTTCAGACGCATTTCTTCAGACGCATTTCTTCCAGACGCTCTAAGCTTCGATAAAATTCCTTTGCTCTTTGATTTGGATCCTGTACACTTGAACAAATGTTTAGCATTTCCAATTGATAATTTTTAATACCTTGTTATCATCAAAACTCAAGAGGTGATTTTGCGAAACACCCTTTGTTCCAACAGTAAATGCACATTAGATTTTGAGAAACTTAATTACTCGTGCCCAAGCGTGTTTCCCTTCTAGTCGGTGGTGGTTGTTGTCTCCTCACTAAGTCCTAGTGGCTTACTCTTTCTTTTTCTATTTTTTTTTAGATTCCCGAGCAGCTGAGTAGGAAGCTGCAAGTAGATCTGAAGTCCATCATTTCCACTTTTTGGTAGGCCTCCTTGATGGACGGCTCTTTTGTTTATGTAAATATTCAGTCAATGTATCTGCAGCTATATGGAGTTTAGAGTGTCTCATTTTGAGTTGTACAATTATGTGAAAAAATTGTCTTTTTGCACTTTTGGATGATGGAACAGGTTTATGGACAGGATCCATATCTTGGAAACGTTAAAAATACATGGAATACTCTGTCCAAATTTTTGTAAATATTATTTTGATGAAAAATGGTTATCTGTAAATTATTTATGTCATTGTCGAGTTTGGTCGTTAGGCTTGCCGGACTAAAATGTATAAGTCTGTGCGCCGGTCACGATTTTTGTTCTTGGGTCGTGACAGGATAGGACACTCGGATTTTAACCGTGACAATATTTGGGACAACCATAATTTTACAAAAAAAATAGTTATTGATACGGAAACCAAAACAATTGAGAAAGATTAAAAACATAACGTGAATGTGAGTAAAAAAGTCGTAATAATAGTTGTCAAAAAATAGTTATACAAATATTATTTCTCTTTAATTTAAGACCAACGAAGGTTTTTTTTGAAGGAAGACCAACGAAGGTTAGTGTGCTCTTTGATAAATGTTCTATTTTTTTAGGAAACAAAACTTAGCGCATTTTACAACAAATCATGAAACAACAAATATGGAACATACATTGGTAAATATGGCTAACACAAAATAGAGTTATCTTCGTAAATGCATGAACGATCTCATTGATTTGTTTTTGGTTAAACTTGACATGAGAGTTGTGAAAATCAGTATAAAATAATTGTTTACAAACATTCAAAATACAACTAAACTCAATGATACTTGCATTAAAATAATCTTACAACCTTCTTGGAATCATAAACAAAATTCATGTTGTGGAGTTGAAGGTCAGTCGTCCAGGTTAAGGCGGTATAAAGGCCCAAGGCTTCCCTCACCTCTGTAAAGTAAAGTGGGGAAAACCATGTAGTCTTGGCAAGCACAAAACAACCATCGTTGTCCCAAATGCACATATTAATCCTACTTTATTAAGAGTGGAAGAGAATGAGTCATCTGTCAATGTTATACTTATACCTTTTACGTGTCGATTTCGACCAGCTTTGACATCTCGCACTGCTCGATTATGGTCGATCAGGGGTCATACTTACTTGTGTTTCATGAACTAAGCACTTAAGCTAATTTCCAATCTTCTAAAAGGTGTGCAATACATTCCAGAGTCTAAGCATTAGACTCATCCACTTTTTGACAAAGCTTCAAATTTCTATTTTTCTATAAATTCCACTTAATGGTTCCAAGTCGTTCACATTTAGAAGCATGACGACGGTTAGATAAGGTAGAGAAGATGACATAACAAAGTTATCATGTTTCACTCCACAATCCAGAGTTGGTCCAGTTCTCTAGCACTTTCAAGAGATTTCACTATAATCAACTGATTACAACAATAACATCTAGGACAACCTTGTTCTATATTTCCTTGCCTCAACCTAGAGGACTTAATCTAAATTTAGAGATTACAACAAGAAGTTGTTTTACAAAAGGTGATTGTGTTTATACAAACTCTAAAAGTAGTAATCAAATATGAAGCACAATAGACTTAAAGTGCATCTCTTATGATTTTTCTTGGACTGTTTCTAAACAAGGTATATATTATTAACAAGTATGTATATAATTACAATAGTATATGAATAAGTTAGACTGAGAATGCATGTACCTGAATGTGCTCGAGTGTCGTAAACTTCTTCAAACAAACTTGGTCCTTTGTATAGAGTTAAAGCTTGGCGACTGTTGCTGAAGCTTGAGATATTTTTTGTTGTGCTCAAGAGGTTGCGGGAAGGAGGAATTTATTAATCATCTCTTTTTGGAATGAGATTTCTTTGACATCATTTGTCTTTTGTTTTGAGTTGGTTGGAAATTTTTTGTGTTCATTTGTTTGATATTTGCATGCATGTCTTGCAATTTGTGGTGTCTCATATTTGTTCCTAAAGACATACGAATTTGTTACCAGATGATCTAGTTGACGTGTATTTAGGTCATTTAGAAGGAGTGAAATTCTTGAATTTTTAGTAACAAAATTTTGAATCTTGCACAACTACTTATTATATCAAACTTTTTTCTTGGTGGTGGTTGAAGCCGTGCAAACCAAAATTTTATCGTTTTTATATTCATTGTTGGTGGGATAATTCATCAACTTTTATTGCTTATGGCACCATGTAATTATTACTTTTTTATTTTTACATATTTGTGTGTCTTCTGTAACATTGTACATATTCCCTTTTAGGCATATATTGTGCTTGACTGGGACTTTTTCGTTCATAATATATTGGTTTTTGCCTTCTTAAAATAAAGTAAGTTATAATAAAAAACAAAAGTGAATACTCAATAGAATTCAGTGGATCAAAATAAATAAAGACATGTGAACGCTAACCAATGTTATAGTGACATTGTTAAACAATTAAAACAAGCAAATTCTTTATAAAAAGTGGTGTAATTAATTGATACAAAATACAAACACACATGCAATAAAGCCTAAAAATCCAAAAAAAATAAAAAAAAAAATATTTAAATTCCCATGAACCTATACTCAAAATTATACTTTATTCTCATGAATTTAAATTACATAAAAATAATATAAAACACAAATACACTATTTGATCCTTGTATACGTAATTGATTTGCAAAAAATATATATCAATAGATATCATTGGTAAAAATATTTGTCAAAGTCATATGTCAACTCGTATAATACTGCGAAGGTGTAATTATATAAATATTTGTTTAGACTTTTGTTAAAACAAATGAACATTTATTTTAGGAAAAACAAAAAAAAAATATTTTGTTTAGATAAAATGTCATAGAAACATTCATTTTACACTTTAGGTGATATATCAGTTGTAAATTTATAGTCTTTTAACATAAAGGTATGTTGAAGTAGTTGAATAGGAGGATCGCTATGACTATAGCTCTTGATAAATTTACCAAAGATGAAATTGATTTATTTGATATTATGGATGACTGGTTACGGAGGGACCGTTTTGTTTTTGTGGGTTGGTCCGGTCTATTGCTCTTTCCTTGCGCCTAGTTTGAATCTGAACAACGAATGTAATATGATCATCAATGACACTTGAGTTAAGAAAAATTTCTCCTTTACTGTTTATTTTTTTTTGGAAACAGGTATGGAAATGTTTAATATATGTTGAAATGAAATATATTCATATACACCACCGTATAAAATGAAGTATATTCACTCCATTTTAGTCTCTTCAAAAAAAAGTATATTCACTCCAAATCAAATTAAATACATTGAATAAACCATCTAAAAAAATCAAAATCATGGTGAAATACAAAATTTTAAAAAATCGGTACATCATCTTGAGTAATTTTACAATCAATTATGTTGTTTTTACAAATAAAAGTCAGTTAGATTCAATATACATATCTCAAATTTTCCATTGACCAAATCATAATTACTTAGTCAAAATAAAAAGGCATAATTATATAAATATTATCTACTATTGAAATCAATATTTTATTTTATACACATAATTATATAAATATTATCTATTATTGAAATCAATGTTTTTCTCTAAAACAAAACTGATATATTTTAAAATCACAACTACAATGAGGAATATCTTAATAAAAAAAATTATAAACAAGTTTATTTATGTACGACACGAATTGATCATCCAACTTTCTATCTCCGCTAAGTTTTGACTAAATATGACATTTTCACGACCTTCGTATGTCTTAGCATACTCAAGAAATATTTGACTAATTTGTATTTGATTGTCTTTGAAGATCTATGGTTGATATAGGATTCATTGATTTTAAAGTATCATAATAAAAGTATCAAGTAAAGTCCAAAAAAATTATTCGTCAATTATGCTACTTTGGAAATCGATGAATTATACATCGATAGTGACCTAGCCCCGGTGTACCAAGACCGATGTTGAGATTTTTTTTAAATTTTTGATGGAATGACCTATCCTCCCTCGTCGTTGAGTGGATGACTTATTTTAGATGCTAATTGTAATCTACCCCCTTTTCACTCGACGATATCTCTTAGCGGGTAATCCCATTTTCCCCCAATAATTCAGTAATCTTATTTTCCACGTGAGATTTAACCGAGTTTACCTGCACATTTTCATCCTTTATCCGATTTGAGTCATTGAGGTATGACATGATCTTACTCATGTCATGGGTTTGACAACTAAATGACAGGCTTATGAATATTAACTAGTAAGGGTGGTTATAAGTCGTAAGTCCATAACAATTATTCACAATCAAGGAAGAAAAAGAATGGTCACTTTAGATTTATACCTCAAACAATCTGTTAAAAATAGAACATGAATATGTTTTATCGACTAATAGAACAAAATTGTGAACGATAAGGAAGACACTGGATCATGACTCTTGGTTATACGCTCATTCAACAATAGACATAATCGAATTCAGTTAACGAATGAGAAAGTTAAAGTATTTTAGTGTTCATATCAAATCTCACCTATTTTGATCACCAAAGCAACGTAAGCGAAAATTGGCTATGAATCGGTTTAAGTAGTAATGGCTTCGGGTGTGATAAGTTTGAGTTTAGTGAGTCAAATATTAATCCAAATTGTTTCTATGAGTTTGGGACATACGTAAAACTCAAAACCATAAAAGTATGCATTTATGTTACTGCATAAATCAAAAATTTTAAAGCAAAAATCAATTTTTTCTGCATCGAAGAAAGTGGATAAATTGATTTATGTGACAACTAAGTCATTTATACCGCTAACAACTACACCACTATACTTTTTTTTTGCCTTAAATTAAGTTCTAACAAGGTGGAATATCAGATTGAAGTTTTATATGATGTAAAAGTTCACCATCTAAATTGTGTTGATTTTGAGGATGTTCTAGAGTTATAAATATCAAATTGGGATCAAATCAGGAACAATCGATAATAAGATGCAGAGGTACATCGTTAATTAAGGGATCTTAACACAATTTAGTCCTTAAAGAGGGATAAATTTACAAATTAATGGATTTTTTTTCCTTTTCAAATGATAGGCAAAAATGCATGGCATATCAATGGAGGGCTACTTAGAACTTGAATCCACTACAATAACTAATTCATTTAGGTGATACAAGACATATTGATAATTGAATATAGATCAAATAACCAATAACATGTCAGCAACTAGCAACTGAGATCATTCACTATCCATGTCTTTGAGTCAACATCCAACAACATATCATAGTCGACCCATATATGATGGTTCGAAAGTGACTACAAAGGAGAGCTTCAACTTTGTTGCATGTTAAACGTTTTCTCACCGTGGTTCGAAACATGTGTTATATTTATCATAAATGTTCAGAATAACTATTATACGAACACGAGTTCACCACAATTGCCATTGCACTTCGATCTCAGACATATCGGATAAATATCAAATAATTGAAAACATAACAACAACTTAGACGCAGGTGTTAAACTTCATTTCACCGTGGTTTCAAATACACACTATCTTCAAATTTATTATAGTCGTCACAACATTCAATTAGTCTAAAGCATATCAGATAAATATCAAATAAACAACATCCTAGCAACTACTTAACATATTCACTATACATGTGTGTGAATCTACATCCTACCACATCCCGGTTCATCAGTCATGGCTCCAGAAAGAGGTTGCAAATCATAACTTCAATTCAGTCGCGTGCGTTAAATTCTTTTTCATCATAGTTCCGAACAGACACATCTTTCCAATATAAGACAAAAATTAGACAAAAATCAAGCAACTAACGTCCAAACAACAACTCAAATCATTCACTTTACACGTGTTTCACTCTCCGTGGTTTCAAAACGAAGCTACAAATCACAACTTCAACTTTTAAGCACCCGTTAAACTCCCTCTTATGTAGTTAAAAAAAAACTACAAATCATAACTCTCACCGCAATTCCAAAGACACACTACAATATCAAAGCATTAAAACTCCATATCTAATCCTCCATGGCTCTATCCCCCCTTTCTGCCTTCTGATTCCTTATTATATATGCAGAAAAAATGTGATGTGATGTCATGCTCATATTTGATACTCACACATCACACACACATATATAAACACACACTTTATATCTTCTTCTGATAATAATTGTTGATTTAACAGCACATCATTTTTAACATTCTCTCTCTCATCTTTCACTTTGAACAACAAGAGAGAGAGAGACAGATCCAACGGCGGGAAACAGATTTCATTTGTTGAAATTTATAGTGAAAAAAACTTTCACAAACATTTTCTCAAACACTTTACGAACACTTTTTCTTTTTCTCTCAGAAACTTCAAAACCCTAAAATTCTCAAATTCCTCTTTCATCTTCTTCGTTCTTCTTCTTCAATGGCGCTTCCTCCACAACCCGAATCCAACAATGGAGGAATTGTCGCCAACGCCACCGAAGAAACCGACGGAACTCCCATTCGATACCTTCCTCTCGATCATCTCTACTCCGCTACATCACCTTGTAGCGGTTCATCCAATGTCATGTCGAAAAAAGTTAAAGCTCGAAAACTCACCAACAGCAACAACGAAGACAACGAGATTCAGTTCAGTAATGGTGAAATCGATGATTCACCGATTGAAATTGAAAAAACTATGTCGAAGATGACGTTGTTTTCTGTGGAGGATTTTCCTAAACCACCGCTTTTGTTTGTTTACACACGCCGGCGACGGAAGAGAAGTTCAATTGAGGCTGATTGTGAGAGGACGGTGTTGAAGAGGAGGAGAATTGGGAGTAATGAGTTGGAGAGATTAGGGATTGATTTGAATTTGATTGGGAAAATTGATGATGGACCTGGATTGAGAAAATGTCGAAATCAAATTGGGAATTTTTCTGAGAATTGTGATTCTGTTGCTAAGAATTCAAAGTTGGTGCCTGAATCTTACACATTGAAGAGATGGGTCGCGTAATTTTGCTTTCCCTTAATCTCTTGAAATTTTCGTTTACTTATTGTTTTTACTTTTTATTTGTAGAATGGTAAAGTTTTGTTTTTTTGATTCTAGAAACTTAGTTTATTTGAAGTTTAATGTTTTTTTGTTTTTTAGTATTGTTAGTCAATGTTGGCATTATTATATGCTGAGAGTGAGGATCCGATCCTCGACACGTTTAACCACGTTACCAAACCTACCTTATATATATGTACCCTCTAAACCAACCCTATATCCCTTATTTGAAGTTCAATGTATCTTAGATGACTAGCCCTATGAGTTGGTTTTTGGGTTTATGGTTTATGATTCAATGTCTCTTATAGGGTGTTTGGTGGCACTTTAAGAAAAATTGCGGCAAAGAGGCGCGTTAACGTGGAAGCTGCATTGTATAGCTTCTCTGTTTTCACGTTAATAATGCCTTGGGACACGAAAATGATGCTGCAGCCGTGAATTCAAACAAGTGCTTAGATGGTTAGCATATGTGAATGTGAAATGTTGCCTGTGGTTAGTTTCTGAAGAGGAATTGTTGTTTTGTGATTTTTTCGGAATGTAGTTTTTGTTTAGACCGCAGCTGAATTTTGCTTGAATGTGTAGGGATTTGAGAGAGTTTAGTTTTGTGAATAAGGCTGAGTGATGTTGTTTATGTGTTGTCTATGGTTTCTGTGTGGTAGGGAGAAGGAAATTTTACATTAATGTTATCTGCACTTATTGCAGGTTGAGTTTTGATGATGCCAATCCGGAGGCTTTTGTTGGATTGAAATGCAAGGTAATATTATGTAACCTTTGGTTTATTAATTGTTGGGTGGGATATGCGTTGCATTTGTTTGTGCGCAACATTCTACTGCCTAGATTGATATCAATTGATGAACTTTTAACCATTGAACTGTAGGCTAATCTAACGTTTGTAATATATGGTGCACAGACATGCACCAGTTAAAAATGGATGTGACGTAAATGATCTGTTAATAATTGTATATTCATTCCGCTGACTCTGGTTTATAACTACAGTTCACCAATTTCAATCTCATTTTTTGCAGGTTCACTGGCCCATGGATTTAAAATCATACACTGGCCTTGTCAAAAGTTACGACAGGGAAGCTAAGATACATCATGTACGCCCTTATCTAAATTATTGCTCAAATGATTTGAATAGCTTCAAACAAAATGTTGTGCGCAATTAGGATCATATGTATTACACGATGTTGTACATGTTATTTGAGATTTCATCCGTTCATTATATATATTTGCAGATCGAGTATGATGATGGAGAAGAGGAAAATTTAATTCTTTCAAATGAAAATGTAAAATACCATGTTTCCCGTAACGACATGGAACGTTTAAAATTGAGTTACGCCAAAGTTCATGACAATAATGTCTCTGATTATAATGTTGAAGAGATGCTCGCATTGGCTGCAAGTATGAATGATTGTCAAGACTTTGAGCCCGGGGATATAGTATGGGCCAAGCTTACAGGTATATGCTCAATCTTGTTCAGTTGTTCCATTCACAGATTATTGTATGTGGATATCTTTTATTGAATTGATTTGTCTTAATTTTAAAATTATTTACAATGGTCTTTAAGAAACTTTTATTATTATTATTATTATTATTATTATTATTATTATTATTATTATGATTTGCTGTGATTCCATATGCATACTTTTGTAATTTAAATGAGTAATTTAAGTATGGTTCAAACCGAAGGAACTTGGTACACAGTCTCTACTTTGGTGATTACATTATTTGTTTATTACGTACTTGCATATTCAGCAAAACAGTTAGATCTGTAAATTTTGTAACTGCTACTATGGATGTGCCCTTTTACTGTTTTGTTTATGTTTATTTTGCAGGTTATGCTATGTGGCCAGCAGTTGTTCTGGATGAATCACTTGCTAGCAGCTGTAAGGGTTTAAAAACGTTCGTAGGGGGGAGATCAGTTCCTGTCCAATTTTTTGGCACCCATGACTTTGCAAGGTTTGGTATTCTGTTAAAAGTAAGAGAATTTTATTTTTCAATACTGAGCGAGAAACTGTCTTCTTTTAATACGAACCGTGCCCTTCCTTCTTTCAGAGTTCGAGTGCAACAGGTGAAATCTTTTCTCAGTGGACTTCTAACAGATCTACACTCAAAGTGCAAGAAACCGAGTTTCATTGAAGGTTTAGAAGAGGCAAAAAGGTAATACTAATCATGCCTTTTCTTTTCTCTTTAATAATGGTTCTCACACTTAGTAACTAGAACATCAAAAGCTGGAAACATCACTATGTTGCCATTGCAATTTTGCTGGCTGTGCTGCTTCAGGTTCACGTTTATTAATATGTTAACAGTACAAGTCTTTATTCTCTGTAATGTAGCACTTTAGGTTCTTTGCTTTAATACTCAATTTTGAATAATTTTCAGATGGTTGCTATAATTTTGTTGGTTTTGCAACTGTTTCGCTTAAACAGGTATCTAAGCGCACAGAAGCTTCCTTTGGAGATGATAGAGTTGAGGAAAAGATATGACTGTAGCAATGTAAGTGGAGAGGATGGAGGTTCAGATTTGGGTGAAGACTATGTAAGTGACAAAGGGACTTGGGCAGCACTTCAAAAGATCGACACCTTTCCTTATGAAGTGGGAGACTTGCAAATTCTAAGCCTTGGTAAATTTTTAATTTTACTAGCACTTTGTCTTTAGGAATTTCTTCAATTAGCCTTTTAGTTTTCTGATAGGATCTCTTTTTTTGGTTGATGCTTGCTTCATATAACTGCTTTCTGCTTTTCCTTGGTGATTCCAAGAGAACCATCAAAACATAACCTTTCGGTATTTTTTAGTTCACTTCAAATCTATCTATTCTGCCACTCATACAATAAATTGAGTGTTTAGGAAAGGCCACCTTTAAATAATTTGATTATTTTAGATGATATTTGCTAGAAAGAGTGGTTAGGAGGCTTGTTAATAATACGCCAAACAATTTTCATTTATCAACCAAGTTATATGATGACATGTGTATAAAAAACTGTTAACTTTCTATTGCTAGTTCAATGGTTTAGCAACTCCATCAGTGTGGCTTCTTGTTTCCTGAAAGCGCATAGAGTTTTACACTGAAAATAGATAAAACTTGAAGTTTTTAATATTGTATCTGAGATTGAACAAGCCATACAGTACAATATAGAGGATGCTGCATTTTCATTTTCAACAAAAGTTGAGGGCGGGTTTTTGGGGTCACTGTGTTACTTCTTGGTCATTGGCAATGGCAATGGCAATTTGGTGAAGCCAAATGGACATCTAACCACAGGAATGTTAAATGTATTTTCTTTTTCAGGAAAGGTAGTTGGAGATTCTACAGCTTTTCGGGATGGAAGATCCATCTGGCCTGAAGGGTACACAGCAGTGAGGAAGTTCACTTCAGTTACTGGTGAAGTTTTTTTCTTGTTTTTTAGGATGTTTGCATGTCTTTCTTTTATTTGATTTTTTTGAATGCTCTAAAGAATATTAAACACGTCATATCTTTCTTATTTGAATATTTTAATTACAGTTATTCTGATTCTTTAATTTCCCCCCCTCCTTAATTTTGTGCTTTTTGTTTGTTTAGACCCTGAAGTATCTGTCCCTTATAAGATGGAGGTTTTGAGAGATCCAGAATCCAGATTCAGACCACTATTTAGAGTGACAGTTGATGGTGGTGAGCAGGTTGGTTTTTACTACAAGATACGACTTTGCACCTGTAGACATGCATTTCTCTGAAAATTCTATATTGAATTATCTGATGCTGATACTTCAGTATCAATTTTTTGGTATTATCCTCGAGGGATATCACTTTTAACCTTTTCTGACATATATAACAAATAAAGCAGAAACTTTAATAACCTTAGAGTCAAGACTCTATTTTTTTATTTTTTTTTGAGAGGAGATTCAAGACTATTTTTTGAAAAAACAATTCTCAGCTTTACACAAAAGAGAACAGAAATCACACCAGAAGCTGTTACAAATCCTCCATATAATTAAAAGAACATACAAATAAATATTTGCTACATAACTGTCCTACTGTTTGATTTTCCTATTACTAATTTTACCCTGTTTATTTTTTACTTGGATAGTACACAAGCCACATTTTAGGCTTGTTTTCTGCATGATCCAGGACATGGCCCACATTTTTTTGACTTCGGGCTCTAACTGTCAGTTTTTTTTCTTTTCTTTCTGTACTTTTTAAAATGTTATTTTCTCTTCAGTTTTCTGTGTCTGAAGAAAAAAGTATGTACAATGTCGCTTTGATAGCAGGGTTTATGGGTTTGTTTATTAATTGTTAGATTGCTTAACTAACTTTAAGTTTTGACTTGGTTTTTCCCTTGTCTTGCAAGAGATAATAGAAAATAACCTTTAATGCCCATGATTTGTATTAATTAATCTTGTTTTAAATGTATTGCTGCAGTTCAATGGTTATAAACCGTCTACTTGCTGGAATCAAGTATACGAAAGGATAAAGAAATTGAAAAAGGCTGTTTCTGAAGGTTCTGTTGTTGACAGCGCGGTAGAAAGTGGCTATGAATCCGGCTCTGATATGTTTGGTTTCTCCAATCCTGACGTGGCTAAACTGATAAAGGTGTGCTTTTTAATTATATGTTGATTTTTAGATTTGAACTGGAACATGAAGTCAATATTTTGGAAATTAGCGAATTACCCCGGAATTCCCATTGGAGACTTGGTGAAATAATGATAGTTTGGATTTTGATATAGCTCAATAGTGTCAACCGTCAATCAGTCCATATACTTGAATACCTTGGGGGATAAGACCTGGTTATTCTTGTATCAAGATGTTTGAACTTTGTAGTTGATGTCAATCTACTCCCCTTCTCTATATGCTAGTGCTTTTTTTAAGCTTGTTATTTTCTGCACCAGGATCTTTTTTTAGCTTCCCTATTCTATACAAAAAGTTTAGCTTCATACTCTCTCTCATTTTGCAATCGGCTATCTTCAAGTTATTGATCTAACCCGATATTATTTTTACTATAATACACATACTTTTTCAACTTGTGTACATGATCCTTGATATTCACTGAAAGTAAGTATTATTTCCAGGGATTATCTAAATCCAAAGTCTCTTTGAAGAAATCAATTTGCAAGTCAGGTTCCAGATTACCTGTTGGTTATAGGCAGGTTCATATTAATTGGTTTGATCTCGATAAGTGCAATGTGTGCCATATGGATGAGGTACTGACTACTGAGCCGCCCTTTAATCCTTTAGAGTTCCGGTTTTTTTATTTTATTTATTTATTTATTTATTTTTTTTATAATTACGTTTTGTATTTCTGATTTTTCCCTTATCCTGTTCGTCAAATTTGTTCAAGGAAAATATAAATATTATTTTTCTTGCTTGCTAATATCTTATTCTATGCCGTGCCTGCTAACTTTGAGTTATTTATGTCGTAAGGAGTACGAGAACAATCTTTTTCTGCAGTGCGACAAATGCAGAATGATGGTATGACCCTCACAAATCTTTATACCTCATTTTTTATTCTCTATAATGGATTATGTAACATCACTGAAGGGGTTTAACATCTGTTCAGTACTGTTTAATGTACTGATAAATCTCTACTATTTAATCCATTTATTGATATGGAGCTGTGGATTGTGATGTTCATTCAGGTCCATGCTAGATGCTATGGAGAACATGAACCTGTTAATGGAGTGCTATGGTTATGCAACTTATGTCGCTCGGGTGCTCCTCCCCCACCTTGTTGCTTATGTCCACTCATAGGTATTCTGGGACTGATATTCTTACTGTGTAGCTTATTACATGTCATCGTTTATTATAATGGAGTTTTTTTAGGTGGTGCAATGAAGCCTACAACGGATGGCCGATGGGCTCATTTGGCTTGTGCCATGTGGATACCTGGTGTGTTTGTCTGACTTTATGTACTCTTTTAGACTCTAGTTTGCTCATATTTGCTAAGGTTATAATTTTTGCCAGAAACTTGCTTAGCTGATGTCAAGAGAATGGAGCCTATTGATGGTTTGAGGAGAATCAGTAAGGTAGGCCTTTATAGCTAATTATGCTTTTCAATATTACCTTTTTAAAGTTTTTTCAAACTCATGCTTTGGACATTTTCATTATTATTTCTTTTTAATTTTCTTCAAATTGCTTGTGTGTCACATTGATCATGTTGAGTTCTATATCAGTAGTCAGCACATATGATCAACCTGTTTTCTAATTGCTTTCCCTTTAATCATGTAAATTTTGCATCTGAACAGGACCGTTGGAAGTTGTTATGCAGCATATGTGGTGTATCTTATGGTGCTTGCATCCAAGTAAGTTTTTTGAGTTTTTAGATAAAGAATAGCTTAAGCATGTTTTTCCTTGGTCTATAGACCAAATCAACCTGAAACACCACATTTACATTGGAATGAACTAAACCACAACAAAAACCATCTTATGCCTGAACACATTTATATTAGTATGTTCAATATTAACTTCATTTGTCTCTCACTTGATACACCTTGTATGCAAGAACACATGTATACATTAGACAATGCATGGAGCTTGGCCAATATTTTTGTACTAAACTATTTCTTATAGTTTACTAAATTATGATGCATTTTTTGTTTTCAAATGTCAATTTGTCGTAGTGTTCAAACAATTCTTGTCGAGTAGCATATCATCCACTCTGTGCACGTGCAGCTGGTCTTTGTGTTGAGGTATTTTTTTCTTTTTTCTATACATATTTTATAAATTATTTTGTTTTGACCTTAAAAGTGTGGTGTTGGCTTTGATACAATAATTAGCTTGAAAAGTTGATATGATTGTGCATTTATTTATTTTTTATAATTTTATGATTTATAGCTTGAGAACGAGGACAGGCTCTACCTACTTTCCGTAGATGACGATGAGGATCAGTGCATTCGCTTACTTTCTTTCTGCAAGAAACATAGGCAGCCATCTCATGATCATTCTGTTGCCGATGAACGTGTCCAGGTTATTGGTCAATGTTCAGACTATGAACCACCACCCAATCCATCTGGGTGTGCCCGAAGTGGTATGATATTTGAAAGCTATTTTACTTAAACAATTTGCAATTTTATATCATTTTCTTGCTTAATCTCCAGCAGCCAATGTAAAACTATACAGAAGCTGTGTGTGGTGACTCCTAGTTAATTTTCTGTTTTACAGTTCTACTGTCTGTCTGTGACTTGACGTCATTTTTAGTTATTCCTTGTTTAGCATCAACTGAATTGACTTTCAAATTATATTCTGTGGTCTACATCAAACTAATGACCTGGGCCCTCAAACTCAAATCACAGCTTGCAATTTGTGGTTTTCACTTTAGTAATTGGGTTGACAATCAGGTTTGAATTGAAGAGCTTTTTATGGGCACATTTGGAAAGGGAAATAGCTGTGTGCTAAGAGCAGGGTGTTAGTAATAGGCTTCCTATCACTAGGATTATGTTAATAAGAAGCATAGAAATCAAATTAGTGTTGGGGCATAAGTTATGTAATATTAGTTTTCAGTTTATTTTACTATTACTATAATTAAATGTTTTATGTGCAGTAACTGCTATGTAACTACTGCAGAAAGTTAGAATAATAAGTGTAGGCTGAAAGGGAAAAAGGAGGGCATTCGGTTGTTTTATGCTTGGTTGCTTGTGAGAGACTAGGATCTCTAATTCCTAGAGGTTGGGCTATTGCATTTCTTCTTGTTCTTGTAGCCAACTTTGCAGAATGTTATTCTCAGAGTGTTTTTGGTTACAATACAAGTTATACTGCATTCAGTATGTATGTACTGTTACTCACTTACCCGTAAATTCTAGATCGGGTTGCATAGTATCTGAGCTGATGAGAAAAAAATGTTCGCCACGAATTTATTGAGATCAGTAAACATAGTTTGTGTTGGGCTACAAATTTGGTAGATTCTCAACTGTAATCCTGGCTTATTAATGATGAAAACTTTTTTTAAAGACCAATTCTGTTTATCAAGAGTGTATGCGGCTGTATCATCCTAATCAATACACGAAACCTCTAAATGTATTTCTCAGTTCATTGGTGTCATTTTGCACCGGTTTGATAAAATGCAGGAATATGACATGGGACATGGATGCAATACCCAACAGACACGTAGATACAGATTTTTCTAAAATTTATAGGGCGCAATCATATCATAGTGCATCAAATTAGTAAAAAATTAATAGAAAAGAATAAATCTCATTTTAACAGAGAAGATTGGCATGTATTATTTCAGACAAAATAAGGTATGGTACTTAATATAATTATTGGAACAATATTCTCATCCCTATTGGCATAAAAGTTGTAAAAATTGAAGGAAAAACAATCATAAAATACAACTACAAGTGTCTGATATAAATGTCTGCGACATGGATACCACACAACACTGCTACTGTGTTGAGGTGTTACTGCTTCCTCGCTGGTTTGAAGGATGCTCATTCTATTTCTTACTCAAAATATTAGTTGTTCTGCTTATTGCAAAACTGTGTTTTGAGTTGATTGATGTTTAAATTGTCATTTGGTTACGGCTGTATTTTGCATTAATACTTCTTAAATTCAACCTGAGGCCATGACATGCATAAGATTAACGGATGTATTCCCTGTTTGTGCATTGAAAAGTTAAAGCTTGGGGAAAAGGGTGTGGACCCGAAGGTGAATTGGAATATTGGATGGTGGGTAAATAAGAACAGTCACCTTTTCTTTATGAGAGTTTTTGCTTTTTAGGATGCATTTTTTGAACCAAATGTTTGCTGGGTGTTCTTAATTCTGTATCTTAGTTCTTCGTTCTATTTGTTTTGGTCTTTCTTCCTCCTTTAGAATAAATTGTTCAACTCGAATAATTAGAGATGAGTTTGATTAACGAGGTATGTCTTTATTCTTTTTGGGCAGAACCATATGATTACTTTGGTAGGAGAGGCCGAAAAGAACCTGAAGCACTTGCAGCTTCATCGCTTAAACGTTTATTTGTGGAGAATCAACCTTACTTAGTTGGTGGATACTGCCAACATGGATTGTTGAACGACCCAGAGCCTTCTGGCAGAGGAGTCTGCTCAAAATTCTTTTGTAGTGAACAACGGCTGAGAACCTCTATGGTTGATGCTGGAGACAGCATACTTACTGTTGCGGAGAAATATAAGTACATGAGGGAAACCTTTCGGAAACAGTTGGCGTTTGGTAAGAAAAATTGTTTCTAATATTTTCGAAACTGGTGGGGAAAAGGGATATTTTCTTAGTGGAATTTTGACTTTTACTGGCATGTAGGGTTATTATAATTTAAGATTTAGCCATGGAGTGATCCCGTCTTAAAACAAATATTTGATTTTGTCTTATAAATTTTAGGGAAATCAAGAATTCATGGATTTGGTATCTTTGCAAAGCATCCATATAAAGGTGGAGACATGGTAAAGACAAATATTTCCATTTGAATGAGCCTCCTTTTATTATAGCATTTCACTTTTAAAGGATGTGCTTATTGATTTAGTTTTATTCAGGTGATTGAATACACTGGTGAACTTGTTAGACCTCCTATAGCTGACCGGAGAGAGCGTTTTATATACAATTCTTTGGTGGTAAGTTTTTTTGAATTATCAAATGTTCGGAACTTAGGAAAAGAATTTGAAAATTGATGAAAAGAAATAACATGTTTTTATTGAAAGACTAAGAATAGGAGAGAAGTCTCTCCTCCAAGAGTTTCCTTTTCTAACAAAGGATTTCTCCTTCACAAAATTCTATCAAATGTACATAGTTCCGTCTTCTATTCTTACTTCTGCTATTTATTAACGATATCCCTTCTAACTAACCAACTACCCTAATATCAAATGTACTAGTATAAAGAGTGACATCAATGGGACATCTTATTTCTTTGGAAATGATGTGTCAAAATGTGGAACTGTTTTGGAACCTTTGATTCTCAACATGAAACAGAGATGTTACAACTATTATACCTTCTGGAATGTTAAGTATATGTTTGTGCAGGATTAGTGACTTGTGTCTCTTTCCCTTATGCAGGGTGCTGGAACATATATGTTTCGGATTGATGATGAACGAGTCATTGATGCTACTAGAGCAGGAAGCATTGCTCATTTAATTAATCATTCCTGTGCAGTGGGTCCTTTCCCCCCTTTTCTCATTTTCCTATTAATCCATTTCCTACTTGTTAAAAATTGCCATTTCAACCTGCATTCTTAACTTGATGCATGAGATTCACTTGATTTTGTTTTTAAAGTTGCAATTTTTAGCTAACTATTTTAGAACTGGAGCGTTGAAGGTTTCTAGCTTATAATTTTGGGGATATGCATTCTTGAGAAAACTTTAGCCTTGTCATGACATATTAGCAGATCTCTAGCTTCTAGACATTTTTAAATGACCTTCGATGTATTGCATTTAGTGTTGAACAATTTGATTAGTACCGACAAAGCTGTGACCATACACAAGTGCCAAAATATATTGCATCTAATCCTGTTGTTAAACCTACATTCTCCATCGACTTCAGTTTGGAAATAGTGCAATTCAACTTATTTATTTGGTGAAGAAGCTTTACAGCCTTTTTTTCATTGCTGAAGAAAATAATCAATTGCTTATCTATATCTTGTTTTTTTGTTCTTATGCAGCCAAATTGCTATTCAAGAGTCATTAGTGTTAACGGCGATGAGCATATTATAATATTTGCCAAGAGGGACATTAAACAATGGGAAGAGCTCACATATGATTATAGGTTTCTTTCTTCTTTGAATAAGATACATTCACAAGAACCATACAAAAGTTGGTTTTATGTTGGTTTTGATTGTGTGTGTAGCATTAAAATTTCCAAATATATTATAATTCTCCATAGTTTAATAGTGTGCTGACTTTCTTTAATTCTTGTGATAGGTTTTTCTCAATAGATGAGCGGCTTTCTTGTTACTGTGGCTTCCCAAAATGTCGAGGTGTAGTAAATGATACTGAGGCAGAAGAGCGAGCTGGTACCCGATATGCACCACGAAGCGAATTAGTAGATTGGAGAGGAGAATGAGGTAAGCAACATTTATCTTGCTGTCTGACATCTTTGTTGAATATTGAACTTCAAACAATCACTTTAATTGACGTGGATTGTTAAGGTGGGGGGGGGTTGTCAATCTACAATTTAAGCAATGATGCAAAAGGACCAATATTTACTATTGTAAAATTTGGAGATGACCTCTGTTTTGGGGCCTTCGGAGAGGAGCTTCCTTAGGCTTATGGTTCACTTTTGTGCTTAGTCAAACTTTGAGGAAGCTTGCTGATTATTGTTATTTTGAGTGGTGGTTGAGTTTTTAGTGTGGTTTGTGTTTTGTACTATTACTCTGTTCAAAACTTTATACTTTTTTATTTTTATTTTTCTTTCTGTTGTTTGATATCGATTCCTTGGTTATGATTTCTTGTGAGGTTTTCCTTTTGGCTTTGGAGATTTTTTTTGGTTGATTCTTTCTTCTATTGAGGATATGCTGTCTCCTAAATTATTAAAAAAGACCTGACATGAACATAATAATTCCCGAAAACATGGTTTTTAACATGGATTTGATTGTTTATTGGCAACGCTAGCAGAGTCATAATTTGACTGTGATTCTAAACTGGTTATGTTAAGATTCTTATCGATCATAGATATGAATGGTTGAGTTTGGCCTAAAGTCCACGTGCTAAGATAGTAGTGGAGCCTATTCTAGATTTGTTATTAGGCCACCTGTATTGTGCATGTTCTAGATGTCCGGCTCTAGACATGAGGGGCGTTGTTTTTGGGTGACCCATATTTGTCCATGCTCTAGATGTTTAGCTGTAGATGTGAAGGGGTGGGTTGAGATCATTAATCGTCTACAAATACATTAATATGACCAAAGTAGTCCTTAGATTGCTTGGCAGTCTGCACCTCTTGTGCTAGCTTTTGGGGTTGAATCCTAAAACCCAAATTCTAAGAGATTGCTAGATACAACTGGTCTATATGAACTTGCTGAACCATATTAGCTTTTATTTTGAGTAACTTGCCAATGTTAATACATGTTACTTGCAAGACTTTGTTTTCCATTATTCTTAATTGTAATATATACACACACACACACACACATACATACACTCTGGTTTCATTGGATTTCATGTGGGTTTTAGGGGGAACTCTATTGAGTGAATGAATATTCGTTTATTTTTTACATATGTTTGATCAGTAATTTATGTGTACTTCTGCTCTGTCCTTGAAAATTTATTCATCCAGTTCAAAATGAATGCTAGTTTCTCGGAGATGAATTTGGTCATTTGCCGAAGGAAATTTGTAAGAACAAAAAAATAAGAAAGATTATCTTTAAATTTAATATGCCAATGGTCCCCTGGAACCTTAAGCTGTCCGAATTTGGTCATTTGCCGAAGGAAATTTGTAAGAACAAAAAAATGAGAAAGATTATCTTTAAATTTAATATGCCAATGTTCCCCTGGAACCTTAAGCTGTCCTGTCTCTCATGTCCTTAGTCTGATGTAGAAGGTCATGTCTTTTTCCTGTGGCTTGTATTTCTGAGGTTTCTTTTCTGCTTTGAGTCAACATCACAGATGTCTGCAAACGTGGTGATTAAATTGGTTCTGCACCACATGTGTCCACATCTTTGTTTTGCTGTCATTTGTTGTCTATATTTTGTTCTAAATCCATCATTTTGATTTCAAATTCAGAAGTTATCTACTTTTGCTAGTCGTTATTCCGTCATACCTCTCCACTTTTCATTGTTTTTCTTTTGTTTTGCAGATTTTTAATCCTAAATTATGCCATGGATTCTTGAAGATAGACCGTTTGTCCAACAACTTCTGTCATGAATTCTGCCATTTTCCGAAAGTACAATGTAGTACATAAGTCATCTGATTCTCCCCATTAATCCATAACCCCAACTGAGCTGTTTATGTTGGCTCAAGGTGGTTTCCTCGGTATTCTGGTTATGGTAGCATTTTTTTTTTACAAATGATTTCATATGAAATTCATTATCACAATTAAGGCTTCTGTTTAACCTCAACCAACTTGCGGGGATATATTGTAACTTGCCATTGAATAGGTACAGTTGAAGTTACATCAAACCATTCATTAAATGTGAAGAAATTGAGAATGTGAATGTATGTAATTGCTGATTGTGTCAAATTGCCTCCTGCGTCATTAATGAATCCAATACTATGAATCCATTGAAGGTCAATATATCTGGTTTTGGGCTTACTCAATTTTGTAAAACCGGCTTGTAAGTTGAAAATTTCCTAAACTTTATAAACCCTGATTAGGTAATATTTTTGGTCAATATGAAATTTGAATTTTTCCTATATACCTCCGAAGCCAAAGGCTATTAGGCCGGAGAAGTGGATAATATGGGTGGTCCAATAACGGATCTAGTACAAACTCTCATACTATCTTAGGTTTAAAGTTTACTCAACTCCACAAAACTGACCTGTGATGTGAGTATTGTCTAAGCTTTAGTAGTTTTATTTAGGTTATATCTCTAGTCCATGTGAGACTTGGTTTTTTTTGGATAAGACTAATAAAAAAAATTAGGGCTTGTTTTTTAAATTTAATTTATGATGATATTACAGAATCGTTTGATCTATTTGGTTAATTTTACCTTTTTATGATAAAAGCTTTAGGTGTTGATTTCATTTATTCATTGAGACATCAAGATTTCCTGAGTTTAAAAATTATGCAATGATAGTGTAAACAATTTTATGTCCAGTCATTTTTAAACATTTTTTCACAATATAAATATATTTCAAGAAGTAATACTATGATATTACACAATGGTGGATTATGATTAGACATCTGAAATAAATGTCAACACATCAAAGCATAATTATTAAACTCATGAATGTTTATTTAGTTAAAAAGTAGGGCTTTTGGTTAATTTAAGGGTATGTTTAGTTAGAGGGGAGAGCAGGGGAGGGCTTAGTTTAAATTTTAGTTTGGTTTTATTTTTGGAGGGGAAGGGAGTGGAGCAAATCTCCTGAGCCAATTTTAGGTCCTCTCCAAAAGTGGGGCAAAAGTGAAGGAGATAATATTTGTTTAAATTATGGACTTAAGTACCCTTTTATTTAATATAATCTTAAATATTATAAGGGTGGGAAATATAACCTACAATCCCCCTTCATTAAAATACCTCCCCTCCTCTCATCGAACCAAACACAATATTCTAAAATCTCTCCCCTCTTCCTTTCCCCTCCCATTCCCTTCCCTCAGTTGAACCAAACGATCCCTAAATGTTTTGTTATTTTGACAATTTAGTTTATTTGAGTACTATGATATAAAAAAAGAAAAAGTAAAATGATATAATAACATTTGTTTTTTGTATTGCAGTTATGTTTTAATATCATAAAATTGTATATTTGTTAGTCCATTAAAAGTGTTATGTCAGTTACTCCGTGGTAAGGTTTAACCATATTAGACTATTTAGATATATGGTCATTGCTTTATTTAAGGTTTTATTACAAAATAAAACTTTAAATAGATTTAGTCTTATTGAGTAGATTAAGGGTAGTGTTTGAAAGGGCTTATTTGAATTTATCTTAAAAATAATTATAAGCTCGTTGATATGTTTATAACATATTTCTTACTACATCTGTAAGCTCTCCATAATGGTTTTGTGAAAACAATCTATACTTCACATAGAGTTTATGTGGAGTTTCTTGTTCTCTATTTGATTGTGAAATCAACTTATACATAAAAATCTATAATTAAGAGCTTAATTAAGTTTTATCCTAATGCCTCTTTAGGTTTTGGAAATTAGCCAGATTAGTTTAAGGTAAGTTTAGCCTGTCTTGATCAATTTCTATTTATACTATTTTTTATTTTTATGATTTTGTGAGGGTTTATATTTCAGTTTTTGAAAATAATCATAATATGAAGAACTATCTTAATAGTAATGAAAAGCAATTTTAGTAGCTTATGAGAAATAATCTATTTGCAATGAGTGTGATAGATGATAATTAATGTTAAATAAGTGATTTTTATGATTGTAAACAATTGCAAATTGGTTTTAAATTCAGATAAAATCTCAACAAATAATCACTTGGTTATATTATGTAAAAATCAGTTTTTCAATTTTACACAAACAGTTTCATGGTGTAATGGGGTACAATATTTGCATTAAAATGAATTATCTTGAGATATTTAGGATTTTAGTTTTTCTTGGTTAGACAGACATGTATAAACTGAGCCGAAGAAGGTTTTTCTTAAATGAATCCCGTCCAACAGGAAAGTTTGAAGTCCAAGTCTAGTTTTGTCATCTGCCATACGTTTCTTTAAGGCCACTTTAGACGACTTGGTCTGACTTGTCACTTAAAGGTATGTTGTTATAGGTGAAACTATTTGGGTTTATAATATATTGAAAGTGTTAATAACCATATGATTTATCAAAAGATACAAAATCTTATATAATAGTAATAGCCAAAACATATCTTTATTCACTAAAATGAGTTGCCTGCTTATTAGGCATTATAGACTCTTAGGCTTTGTTTGCGAGTTTGGAGGGGAAGGGAGGGGAGGGATTTGGAAAAAAGGAATGAGCAAGTGGAAGAAGTTGAGGAAAATGGGAGGGGAGGGCTTTGGGGGGTTAATTTTTCTTTATAATGCAAAACTTTCCTCATTTGGGGGAACTCAAAAATTGTATTGGAGGGGGGTTTTGGAGGGTTTATATGAATTCTTCAAATTTAATCTATGTTGTTATAATATTCTTAAAATTAAAAATATAATAATCATAAACATTAATTTATCATTCTTTAAAAAACTAATCTTTCAGAAGATGTGAAAGATTTCTCCATTTTCCCCCATATTTTCGACCCCCCAAAGCCCTCCCTTCAAACTCCCAAACAAAGCCTTAGAATTTAGGTTGGCCTAACTCGACCTTACAAAATTGGCTTGTAGAGCGAGGACTGTCTCATGTCCAAGACTGGACATATGGAGCGTAACCCCGAGTAGCCCGATAGAGGAAACCTGGTAACAGGTGGTCCAATAGATCTTGGATAAGATCTGATACTATTTTAAAATTTGGGTTGGACATAACTTGTTGTACTTCTGATATTGGATTTCTTTTTTGCTTTTGTTCTCTCTGTTGGTTTGATTTAGATTGGTTTGGTTCATCTCTATGCTGATTTGATTCGATTTGGTTCTTCTGTCTGATGGTTCCTCTCTTTGGTTCGATATTGGTTCTTCTGTTTGGTTCTTCTGATTTGATTCGATATTGGTTCTTCTGTTTGGTTGCTCCTATCTCTATTGGTTTTTCTCTGGCTGCTGCTTATCTTTTAGTTGGTTATGATGTTAGTTGGTTTGGTTTGATTGCTTACGTTTTGGTTTTATATTATCTATCTATTATTGAGTATATTTTCTTGTTTGGCAAACTCTCGATTGTTCATGGTAATGCATTGTGAGTTTGAGGGGGAGATGCTAGATAATATGTTATGAGGCTTTTGTTATAATTGGGCTAAGGGTAGTTTAGTCTATTTATGTTCTACCATATACTCTTAAAGTTATATTCATATTATCGATACCCTAAAATAATAAAACGTGTCAGGAGTCCTACATTGGATAAAAAAAATAAAATGTGTTAGGAGTCCTACATTGGATATAATAAAGCTTGAATATAGGTTTATAAGTGGGGGCAAACCTCACCTTACCAGCCAGGTTTTGTAAGGTTGTGTTTGGCCCAATCCAAATTCTAATAAAGATTTTTTTACATAATATGTAGTCTAAGCTTTTCGGTTAAATAGACTTTTAAAAAAGCTTTGGCCTGGCTGATTTAATCAATAAAATTTGGTCTGATCTAATTTGATGCAGACTAGGTGATGTACCCCCAAAAGTGGTTTGGCCTATTTCTATCATTAGATGAAATTTTTGGCTTTACAAAATGAGTTAAGATAAATGGTTTGATGTATTTTTTACAATTTTTTCTAACTATTTTATTCATATGATTTTAGAAATTAACATGTCTGCATGTTTTGTAGATTGTAATTATAATTATTACTTATTCTTTCTTTGTTATCCTTGACATAGTTTTCTTAGATAGCTTAGTAGTTTCTCAATTTCCCTTTGGAAAAGTTCTCTCATGGATATCAATATGTATATGTAAATTGAGTACATAGCTGCTCTTATGGCACAAACTTACTCTTCATTCATTGTTGTTGATACTTATAAATCTATTTGCTTTCCTATCTTATCTGTATATTGGATTTGACTTTAGACTCTGGTGCCTCTAATTATATAGCATGTTATCCCTCTCTCATCTCTAATATGTCATCTCCCAAAACACCTCACCATATTACATTTTTTTTAGTATTGGTCAAGGTTCACCCCACCATCAGTGTCTCTCAGTTTAGTCTTATTTGTACTTGACTACCCCTTAACTTACATGTTCTCTCAATTGATCCATAACCTATAATTTTGTCACTTTCTTTATTCAAGACCTAAGTACTGAACAAGCGATTGGAACATATGAATCATTAGGTCTCTTGATATCATTCACTGTCTGCTTGGTCAACCAAGTTTAGTTAAGTAGAAGTAGTTGATTTTTCATTTGGACATTTGAAGTCCTTAGAGTGCAAGTCATGTTTACTTGGTACACATGAAGAGTCTCTTTTTCTTGTAGTGTCAATGGTAGTCAAATCGGGATACGTATCGTGTATCGTTTGATCACTTTTTTGAATTGTGCATCGTATCGTGTATCGTAAGAGACATGAACAAAAAAAATATGACTTGAACTTTCATATATAAACTCCAAAAACTTTAAGATACTTCAAAACTCAATAAACAAAAATAAATAACATAAAGCGTCCTTAATTCAATCAAAATCAAACATAAAGCCTATTATTAGGTTCAACAACACAACAATGATCTCATGTGATATCATGGTCTCTTGTCTTTTTTGTTTGCCCTATCGGTGAATACTTTAAGAACAATAGAATGGAACAGGGTAACAGAGCAGAGGACCAGAGAAAGATAGCAGAGAGATAGAGAATCCGAGATATATAGAAACAAAGTGGGTACTGGGAAGTTGTAAACAGAGAAATAAATCATTGAGATGTGGGGTATTGGAAAGGTTACAAGTTACCTAAGTCTAAAAGGTTATAAGAAAGTACTAAATCATGGGGTATTGGAAACAATACAAGTTATAGGAAAGGTAACAACTGAATCCCCTTAATAACCAATAAACAGAAAAATAGGAGGAACAGTAAAAAACCTTAAAAAATTTAAAACCGAACAGTATCACACGATACAGAGGAGTATCACGATACACCCGATACGGAGGCGATACAACCACAATACAAGGTGTTTTGGGATACAAAGTAAGATACATACGGTGAAGGGTGTTTTCATATCGTATGTATCCCACGATACAAGATGTTTTGGGATACAGAGTAAGATACGTACCAGTGAAGGTGTTTTCGTATTGTATCACAATATGTATCATATGTTTTGTAGGATACCTACTACACTGGTGTCAACAGCAGAGTTACTTTTCTGGATATTGTTCATTATAATGTTTGGGGTCCTAGTCACGTGCTTTCTATCTTATGATACAAGTATTGTCACTTATATATTTGTATTTATCCTCAAGACTCACTTAGATAGCCTTAGTGAGAGACTGTTTTGAATTATTTGGTGTCTTCCAATCCTTTGCTCAAAGATAGAGAGACCAAAATTGGAAAAATAATTCAGCTCTTGAAGTGAAAATGCTAACAATTTCTTTTAAGCTCTCCATTAAACTTCTTCATGGTTTCTTATGGAAGGTTACATTAGTCTAGATGTCCCCACATACCACAATAGAATGATGATTCTAACTAAATATCGTCATTTGGGTTTATTAGAGTACACTGTATGTATGGTAGACTACACCTAGAGTAGCTACACTTCTGTGTAACAAACTGTAACTAATTAGTGTTGGTTACAGTTGCATATTACTTACTCTGTGGGATAGCAGTAGCTTAGCAGAACCCTGTAACTAACCTCTTGGAGTTAGTTATAGGTTAGTTGGAGTTCTGGCAACCTAAATAGGATCAATGCTCATTGTAATAATTGAGAATTCATAAATCAGAGATCAACCACAAAGTGCTCTTTGAGTTCTCCCAACAATCTATGAACTAAATGTTCAACTTCTAACATGGTTGATTCAACTTGGGCTTTGTTGATCAATGCTTATACACCTTTAAAATTTAAAGTTGATGTCATTCTTAATGCCTTTTATTTGATAAATTGCATGCCATGCTATCCTCTAGGCTAGATATTGATGTTATGGGGTTTTTATTTTAGATAAACTGAGAGAAATTCTAACTTGATATAAAAGTGATGAAATACTAATCCGTATTTATCGAGATACAACATTCTTAATTTTGAATAAATAGGAAACTTAGGAAACAAATCATGATTAAAAATAAGTAATATAGAAACTTTTCATAGGAGATATCTAAAATACTATCAGAAACTTATCCTAGGAAATACTGTAACATAATATCGCATTTTAAGATATTTCATATATTCTAATACTCTTCCTCACATTAAAGTTTACCAAGCTTTAAGCTTGTTACAAGAAAATAATGCATTACCCCCTCACATAGAAAAATTAATAGAAAAACAAACAAAATTAAGCTCCACCAAACGAGTGGTTTGAAAGGCAGCTCAGTGATGCTAGAGAAATTGAAGAGAACTCCTAGAAAGAGAGCCTATACTATTGGAGGCAATAAGTCTGTCATTCTCAAGTCCACATCTAGAAGCTTCAAACCAATAAAACAATAGACTGTAAACATCAAATCATAAAGATGCTTTTGCTCGGGCCTGTCAACCTTTTTCCCAGGTGGATTGACCCTAAGTTCATCCCAGATGCACTGGTCTCATCATAGAAAATATAATGCTTTTGAAAATATTATTTCTTCATGTGATATAGTACTGTCACAAGATTCTGAGGCTTATAATGGTGTACCAAAAGAAAATGCCCAAGAGTACATTGAAATCCAATCCGATTGTGAACGTGGTTCCCACAAAATCTGGGGCGACAGTTTTAAATCAAAACCATGAAGAACAAGTTCTTGATCCCACGGAAATGACTTATTTAAAGAGACACAATGCAAGTTTAACAACAGTGATCACACTTGAAAGGGAAAAGTCTTTGAAAGAAGGAGTCATATAAAAGACGAGAATTCATTCTCCAGCCCTGCCAACTCATCGTCCTGACACAGGTAAGTCCTCTTCTGGTCTTTGGAGTCATTGTGAGTCTTTTGACATAGATGTTCCTATAGCGCTTAGAAAAGGTATTGGATCTTGTACTAAACATCCTTTGTACTCAAATTTTTCTTCTTTATTGGCTGAATTTACCTCTCAGTCATCAGCTGTAGAAATTCTGAAAAATGTTCAAGAGGCTCTAAAAGTTCAAAAGTAGAATTTAGTTGTTCGTAGGAGATGCGAGGTCTTGAGAAGAATAAAATTGGAGGGTCATGACTTCGTCTACAGGAAAGAATATTGTGGCCCGTATATGGATCTTCTCTATAATATATAACTCCGATAACATAGTGGAAAAGTAAAAGGCCGCTCGGTTGCTTAAAGGTTTACTTGAACAAATGACATCAACTACTTGAAGACCTTTGTTCTTGTTGCTAAAGTAAACACAGTTTGAGGGTCTGATTGTGATGGATTATAAAAAGTGATTTTGATACTCAATAATTTAATTAAAAAAAAACAGTTTTGTGCTTGTTTATCAGGAATAAAAATCACTTTATAAAAAATCAGTTACAAAAAATGATTTTCTTGCGAAGCTACTAAAATCAACTTCTCCTTTGAACTAGTTTTTATATATATTTTTTCTTTCAATTTCTCATTTTTTAAAAATCTGTTGCAAACCAATGAAAACTTATAAAAGTGATGATTGTTTTAGAAGTGGTTTTTTTTCACAAAAAAAGTTGTAACAAACCAATTCTTAAGAGATTTTTTAAAAAAAGTAGACGTTGTTGTGTTTGTTTACCATCATAATTTTTTTCCTTAAATTATGAAAATAATTTTTTGAAGATGCTATTCAAACCATCTTTTCATTTGAAGCAGTTTTTAGTTTTTTTATTAGATTCATTTTTTTTTAAAATTAGTAGCAAACAAATGAAAATTCAAATTTTTTTTTTTTAAAATAGAGATTTTTTCACAAAAAATAAAATAAACAGTGACTAACGGGCTCTTTGTCTTCCTATCCTTGGCAATGAATAAGTATACATGCATGGATAGTCTTCCTTGCTTCAAGACAAGTTTGGTTCAAATGTGTGCTAATTACAAAAGTTCCTATATGATCTTAGAATTTTGGTTTTGCCTGACTCAACCCTATAAAATCCGCATGTAAGGTGAAAGATTCACTCCACTTATAAACATATATTCAAGCCATGTCTCATCCAATTTGAGATTCTCACGCCTACGACTTGAAATTGGAGCGTGACCTGAGTGATCCGATAGTTGTGTCCTGAAAGAAGGTGGCTCAAAGATCTTGTATAGGCTCTGATACCAATTTAAAATTTGGGTTGAGCCTAATTCAATGCTACAAAATTGACTTGTAAGATGAGGACCTTCGCCATTTATAAACATATGTTCAAGCCATATCTCATGCAATACGAGACTCTTATCGCACCCTCTTACGCCCAGGACTGGACATATGGAGCGTGATCCGAGCGGTTTGACCAGTGTGATCTAATAGTAGGTGGCCCAACAAATTTTGGATAAGCTCTGATACTATCTTGGCATTTGGATTGAGCCTAACTCAACCTTACAAAGCTAACTTGTAAAGTGAGGATTGTCCTCGCTTATAAACATATGTTCATGTCATATCTCATCCAACATGAAATTGTTATCAGGTCTAAAGTTACCTCCAGGGTATATTCAGGGACAACTAGACCATATAGTATTTGCAAGAATTTTCAATGGTGATAAATTTGCAATACTAATTGTATATGTGCGTGACATTCTTAGAGGAGATGACATAGTTGAGATGGAAAGATTGAAGAAAAACTTTCATAAGAGTTTGAGATCAAGGAATGAGGTACGCAAAATACTTTCTTGGCATGGTGTTTGCTCACTCAAAGAAAGGAGTTGTGGTCTCTTAGAGAAAGTACATTATAGACCTTGGAGGAAACTGCGATAAGTGGGCGTAGACAAGCAAACCCCTATGAAACCAAATGCAAGAGTTCAGGTGAAAGGTAGTGTTCCATTTGATATTGGGAGATATAAAAGGTTAGTTGACAAACTTATCAATCTGGTTCACACTGGGATTTGTAAAATATCTACCAATTAGTCATTGGAATTGACAAAGCTTGTGACGATGTCACCTGATTAAATTTTCTCTCAGACAAAATGACAATCTATCTTAATATGCTTGGTCCTCTAGTGAAAAATTGGATTTGAGGTAAGCATGCGGCTTGGTTATCACAAATTAGTGTCGTTGGTCTTGCCTCTTCAAATTGAAGTTATATGTAACTATTTCAACCAAATGAGCTCACATGTTACCAATCCCTTGGCTTTGTATTTTACCTCAGCACTAGATCTTGGAACAACATTTTGTTTCTTGCCCTTCGAAGATATCAAACTTCCTCCACAAGTACAAAATATCCAAAAGTTGATCGCTTATCCATGGGTGAGCCTGCCCGATCAAATTTTGAGTAACCAGCTATTTGAGTATGTCCTCTATCTTCATAAATGATACATTTCCCAGAGCACCTTTGATGTATTTTACACTTTGGATTACAACATTCATGCGTTCTTGGCTAGAAGAATTTAAGAACTGACTCACCATACTAACTGCAAAGGAAATGTTTGGACGAGTGACCGATAGATAGTTCAATTTTTTAGCCAATCTTCTATATCTCCTTTTATCTAATCTGATGGAGGTTCCCCCAGATTAGATAGAAGTTTGACATTTGGATTTATAAGAGTATCAACTGTGTGACATTAAATAGACATGTTTCTTCAAGAATATCTATAACATATTTCTTTTGTCATATTAGAAGACCATCATTGGATTGGGTTACCTCAATACCCAAAAGGTAACAAAGTTTATCAAGGTCTTTTGGAATTGATTAGAAAGATGTTGTTTTAACCTGAGTATCCCCTGCTGATCACTACCAATTATGACAATATCATCTACATAAAAAATAAGTTAAATGCATCATTGGGCTGAGCGACAATAAAAAACATAATGGTCGACTTCACTACGAATGATACCAACCTGTTGCACTATTTAGCTGAATTTGCTAAACCAAGTTCGAAGAGATTGTTTAGGACCACAAAGGGTCTTGTGTAGTTGACAAAACATGGTTGATTACTCCTTCGCAGAATGTGGTTGCTACATTATACACTTCCTCTTCAAAATCATCATGTAAAAAAAGCATTCTTAATGTCAAGTTGAGGGAGAGGTCAATGTTGAATAGTTGCAATGGAGAGAAAGAGTCCAACACAAGCCATATTGGCTAGATGTGAAAACGTATTGTTAAGAGTCCCACATCGGACATGACATGGTTTGACAATGTGTTTATAAGTGGGGGCAATCCTCACTTCACAAGCCGGTTTTGTGGGGTTATGTTAGGCCCAACCACAATTTCTAAGATGGTATCAGAGCCTCTTCAAGATCCATTGGGCCACCTGCTATCAGGTTTCCGCTATCGGGCCACCCACCATTTGTCCACGAACCAAGCCCAATAGTGCTGGTCGTGAGGGTGTGTGTTAAGAGTCCCACATCAGACAGGACATAGTCTGACAATGTGTTTATAAGTGGGGGCAATCCTCACCTCACAAGCCGGTTTTGTGGGGTTATGTTAGGCCCAACCACGATTTCTAAGACGTATCCTTATAAACCAACCCAAAAATCTGAATTAATCCCTTAACTGCCAAATAAGTGTTAAATCAATCAATCTTGCAATCAGGGCCAACTTTCATTCTATAAAGTACGACAACTTACTAAAGACTTCTCGGCGGGTAGACGAACCAGTTCCTAGGTACCGCTGGTTTGGAGAGCACACATGCCATCAATGATTGCTTGTCTCCACTCAGGGTGGGATAAGGCATTTGCCAGGAGATTTATTTTTGTATAGCAACAGAAGACATGCAAGTATAATGCAATGGAGAAAGACAACGATAACACAATTAATGTGAAAAGGAGAATGATTTTGAGTAGGATGTATACCTTTTTGAATAACAATAGAAAGATCTACGATAGAATTTGGAAAGGTGGCGACAGAGAATTTGGAATGTCATCATCAGGAATAGGTGTCAGGACATGCACAATATTGGGTGGTTGATGACAGTGACATGTCTAAATAGGTCGTGAAATGGGAGGGTCTGTGGAAGGGATAATTGTAGTGATCTCAGGTGAGACAAACACCATAGGTTGAAGAGGGATAATAGGAGGTGGGGTAGGTACGACAGTAGGAAGTGGATCAGGAGATACATGGGTTGACTCAAAGTGTGGAACAGACTCAAAAAATGTAACATCAGCCGAAGTAAGGTACCATTGAAGAGTAGGAAAGTAACGATGATAACCCTTTTGAGACTGACAATAACCGTGAAAGACACACTTGAGTGACCAAGCAGATTTGTCAAGACTGGGAGAGAGATTATGGACAAAACTCGTGGACCCAAAGACACGAGAGGTAAGCGAGTGTAGATGGATATTAGAAAAAAGGACCGAGTCGGAGACTTGGTCACCTATGACAGATGGATAAGACTTCTACTTTAAGAAAACCAATGAGATGGACGTCTCTATCTTTACAACGCAGATGGATAGGATATTGTCTCATATATTAGCATGTATGTATAGTTTCATTTAACCAAGCAATTGGGTTCAAGTGGTTAATGAGTTCCACCAAGAATGAATTGTTTAGGAGAACCCGAGTTCGATTCTTGGGTGAAATAGTTCTTGGCCAGACTTTACCTACCTCCCGGTCGAACTCCGAATTACCTTTCCCTTTAGAACTAGAGTTAACATATAAAAAAAATAAAATTATAGTTGCATCCTATATATTAACATGTATAGTCTCATTCTATCTCAATACACCTATTCAATATTCTCTTTGTTCCTTTTTACTTGTCACCTGTAGAAGATAACATATCTATTTACCCATCATTTTCAAAGTTCAATGCAATATTAATTATTGTTTTATCAATAATACCCTTACGAATTTATCTTTTTTTTTTTTTTTTTGGTGGCCGGGGTTTGAACCCCGGACCTTGCATATACTATGCATTGTCCATACCAACTGAGCTAAGCTCACGAGGACACCCTTACACCCTTACGTATTTATCTATCGTAGAGAGAAAAATATGTAGAATGAGATAATAAACAGTCAATGATATAGTAGATAGAAACAATAATTCTATTAAAAGTAACAATTTATTATCTTTCTTGGTATGTATAACTAATTCTAAAAACAATAACTAAAAAGGAATGGAGGGAGTATCATTTTTGTCTCATTCAATTTATTTATTGAGATTGAACTCAGTTGGTAAACTAGTAAGTGTGTTGTGTTATGATGAGATCAAGACTTATAAAGGGCAGTCCAGTGCACAAAGCTCCTGCGTACACAAGGTCCGGGAAGGGCCCCACCATTTGGTGTATTGTACGCAGCCTTACCTTGTTTTTATACAAGAGGTTGTTTTGAGGACTTGAGCCTGTGACCTTTCAGTCGCATGGCAACAACTTTACTGTTGTGTCAAGGCTCCTCCTTCAGCTCATAGGTAAAAATTAAGG
>Ga0228711_1001576_pt1 | contig 33867 bp, 20 predicted proteins | sample MedpolnodulmetaG_2_FD_177996 | JGI IMG/M metagenome (GOLD analysis project Ga0228711, IMG submission 177996) | Root nodule microbial communities from Medicago polymorpha collected in Santa Monica, California, United States - brown nodules | ecosystem: Host-associated > Plants > Roots > Nodule... | reverse complement strand
ATGAGATACACAGAGAAGGAGTAACCAATTTTGCTAATGGGCCTGGACATCCATAGAGAGGCCCATTAGGTCAAGAAAGTGATGACTATAAAAGAGGGCACTTAGAAAGTAAGAGAGGGCCATTCATTCTAACATACACATTGTATTTTCACCTTAGTCATTTTAGAGTATTCTTGGAGCTCCTCATAGGCAGCTCCACTGAATATCTCATCTATTGTAACTCATGTTTACATTTATATATTGTATAATTGTATATATCTATAAAAGATAATTGATATATCACTTATGTTTATATTTATATGTTTTATAAAGAAGAATCTTTTCAACTAAACATTTTAGAAAGCATTAACAAATGACATTTTATCACGCGTTTCATATTAACAAATAACAAATGTACTTTTTGTATGAACGGATGCATTTTACCTCTTGAGCAGCGGAAGTGTGGCTTGATGTCAGGGTTGTATTTAAGGTAGGGCGAAGAGGATGGCCATTTTAGACCCCAAAATTAAGTCTGAAATTGGGGCAAAAAAAATAGTTTAGGGGTCTAAAAAGAAAAAAAAAAAAAAAAACTTATTCTAGAGGGAGATGTGGTTGTTAGTAATGAGTTTAGTTCTTTGTTTTTCCATTTAAAATTTATCATGTGACGCTACTAAAGGGAGTTCAAATTCCTAATTTACAACAACAACACAATAGTAGCATATAACAAAAAATTAGGCACACGAGTCAGAATTACAGCTATATCTTAAAGAGAAAGAAAAAAAGGGACTGTTATTTTATTTGTTTTGTTTTATTATTGTGTTGTATGATATTGCCGCGAAAACATACATCTCATAATGAAAAAAGGAAAATAAAATAAAATAAAATATAATGAGTATTTCTTAAAAAAAAAAAAAAAAAAAAAAAAAAAAAAAAAAAAAAAAAAAAAAAAGTATTTATTAAAAAAAAAAAAAAAAAAAGAGTATTGGATTTACAGAATCACCAAAGGGAGCAATATATAAACTTGTTTCCTAACAAGTAGAAGAGCCTTCAAATAATGATGGAATGATCGTAGAAGAAGATAATCTTAAACAATTTAATGATATAAAATATTGATGTAGTAATGAATTTACCTCTAAATATTCTCATAGGAATTGTTTTGTACGGACATTAAATATTAAATAAAACTTCGATGTTTTTTGTATGAAGTTTGATGATTTTATTAGATTATTTCTTATGGTGCGTTTGGTTTGCAAAACATTTAGTACTTGACAGAATAGTACAAAGTAGAGCAATACAACACAGAACAAATTTTTATGGAATTGAATAATTTTTTGTTTTATATGATTTTTGAGGAACGAAATGTTATTTTGGTGTTTTAGACAACTTGTATGTGTGACAAAAAGTTGTGTTGCGGTTTGGTGAGGGACAAAAATTTCAGTTTTTGTCCTGTCCCTTGCCTCCAGTTTGTCATGTCCCTGAAACAGTTTTACAAATCAAACATTGGACAATTAGAGTTGTTTTGTCATGTCCTTCATTTTTTAACAAATCAAACGCACCCTTAACGTAATAAAAGTTATCATTTTCAAGCAAATAATTTTCACACTATGAGAATTCAATTTTTTATTTACTCATTAGCTAAGGCCCATATTTTAGATTTTCTGGTGGCAACCAAAATATCATAAACGGGTATGTTTGATACTACTTGCTAGTAGGCATGGCAAAAAAACTCATACTTGCGGAGTTGCAGGTACCCACCAGAATCAAACTCAATATGACGGGTTTTCCCCGCTTTGACTGAGGTTGGGTAATGGTTTGAGTTTTCCCCTATTTTAAAACACAGGTACGGGATGGGTAACAGGGATATAGGTACCACCCCGAACTCATACTCAAACTCATCTCGAATGTAGAAAATCAATTTATTACTCCTTTTATATAAATAGAAACTCAAACACTAAATCATTTCACTCACATAGTCAGAGTCTCAGACTTTCAGATGACACTCACTTATCGCAGTTCTCTTTTTTCTCCTTCCATGCCTCACATTCTCGGCCTGTCTCTTCTCCTTCACCGTAGTCATCGATTTTCGTCATCTCTTTGCTGAACAATGCATTACAACATTGCACTCAGGGCTGCAAAATACTTTATTTTTATAAAAAATAATCCATTGTGGGGATGGGGATGAGGCAGGATTACCCGAACCTGTCAGGGACAGGGATGTGATTCGATTTATCATCCCCGCTAGATATGGATAGGATAACGAGTAAGTATATGAGAATAGAGTATAGAAACGGAGAAGGTAAAACCCGTCTCCACCCCCACCCATTGTCATGCCTAGTTGCTAGAGGGGCTAAAAGGTCACATGCCATTACCGTCAAAGTGTCACCTTAACTGGGCAAACATTTAATTTTATAAAAAAGTTCCATGAAGGCGTCACCTAAATTAGGCGAGCATAGTGTGAAAAAGTTTTGACCTCCACTTCAAAAAACCGGTTTTAATTATTTGTGATTATTAAAAGTTTTGAAATTTCAATTTCAAATTTTATGTACTACTACAATTGTTGTATTCCATCGGTCTCAAATTATAAGTTGATTTGAATATTTCACGCGTATTAAGAAATGTAATTAATTTTATAGATATTAGCGGAAAGACAGACACTAACATGCGTAGATTATCAACGATATTTTATAGAAATTTTACATGTAAATTACAAACGATATTTTATGTAATTTTTTTGATATAGATTAAAATTATAAGTATATGTATTTGAGACTTTCATATGTAATAAATTCAACAAACCATAAATTCTTATCCTTTTTAATAACATCAACAATAAAACATTATTATAGAAAAATTTGTTTAAGGGTATAAATGGAATAAAAAAAAAGGTAGCACAAAATCCCGCAAAACCCCCTTATTTTCTTTATACTATTTATACTAGTGGAAAGATGTGCACTCACATGTCCGTCTTTCCGCTCTTTATATTGCGTTAACCTTTGGAAATTATGAACGGTGGTTTTTTTTTTATATGAAATTTCGATTTTGATTAAAACTTAAAATATAAATTTTGTTCTTTCATGCTATAACAAATAAAACTAACCATCATTATCTGTTTCAATGACACTAACAATATAACAAAAAAAATATAATATAAATTCTTTTTTTAATAACACCAACAAACATCTTTATTATAGAAAAAGTTGTTTAAGAGTATAATTGAGATAATGAAAAAGTAAGTATAAATATACTCATATAGTTTGTTACACTTTTTAAATGATAAAGGAAAAAAAAAACCAGACATGCATATCATGTTTGTTACATTTGATTTAATATTTAAATTTATTCTTATCTATTTGTTAATGTGTATTGAAAAAAATTAAGGGTATTTTTGAAAGGAATAATCCAACCCAAAAGTGTTGAAAGAGGTAGTTTTTTTTTTTGGTTGCAAAGCTAAAGAAAGGAAACAAAAACGAAAACAGGAGAAACAAAAGACAGAAAAAGAAAGCGTAAGCTCTAGGGAAGATGGTTCCCATGACGTCGCTTCTAATCAAAGGAAGTAGGTCGCTCGGAGAAGTAGCATGAGTAGAAAGATCTTCATTGGAGTTGACTCCAAGCTTCGCCATGAATTCAGCGCACTGATTTCCTTCATGGAGACAATGATAAATGATGAAGTTTCTTGAGGACAAGAGGTCTTTTATTTCTTGGATTAAAAACAACATAAACATGAAAATTCGAAACATGACCAGTGTGGAGTCTTATGGAGAGCAGAGAATCTGAATAGCACACCAGTGAGGAGTCTTGAGGAGTCTTTTATTTCTGTTGAATTGCGGTGAGCTCGACAAACAAGATGTCAGTTGAAATAGGGATGAATCCGGAGAACCCCGAGAGATAGAATCTTGCATAATTACGAATAACCTCACCAAATTCAGCTCGAATAGGCACACCTAAACAGCTACTGTCCACATTAAGCACATGACAGCTGAAATTTTCGTTATTCCAGCGAACCATGTGGTCTTGGTGAGTGGCAGTCGCGGTTTGGAAGCTGGCATCTATGGAATCAGCCGTGTCGTGAATGAGAAAGCTCAGCCGAGTGAGAGACCAAGTTTCATGGCTAAGACACATCAAATTACGGTGTCTCCATGTCCACCAGAGGCCGGCAAGGAAGGTTGAGGGATGAGTACCATTTGCATTATTCTTTATCCAGTTATGCGCACAACTTTCCGAAAAGAAATCCTGACCTGTGAAACCGAGTTTATGCCAGATGATGGAAGAGAACCTGCAGTCCCGTATACAGTGCAAAATAGTTTCCTCATTTTCTTTATATATAGTATAAATATAGCATAGATAATGAATTCTTATCAAAATTGTCCTTAATAGATGATATAAAAAAATAAATTAATAAATTGAAAGAAGATAAAGTAATAAATTGCTAACGATATGATAGAAAAAAGTAACATTAATATTGTAAAACGTCTTATAATTTTAAAAAAAAAATTCCTCCAAAGATGACTTATAATTTAAGATTGATGAGTATGATTTATTTAATTTTTTTCTTTCTAAAATGACAAAAAAAAATTTGAGAAGAAATGACGAAATTATTTAGTCGTGGTTGGAATTAAAAAAATTCTTATGGCAGTATGGCACCAACCAAATATCAATGAAAACTCAAATTGGCATAAATATTTATTGCCATGAAATGTTTACCACATAACAGAAAACGGTTACGGAATCAAAACTCAATAGTCAAATCTTCCTCACCATTTCCTTCAAACTCTTCTTAATTCAATCATTATAAACATTTTGCCGCCTGATTCTTCCTCCTCCGCCGTAAATGACCACCGTCAAATCACTTCCACCGTCATGTAGCACCGCCGTGTACCGTACAATCCAATGCCGACAATTGGCGTCGGAGAACCTAGGGTTTTCTACACTCAATGCCGCTACATCGTGCCGCAGTCGGAGAAGCTTGGAATACACATTGAAGCCAATTAAGGCCAAGAGCGATTCTGAATCGTCTTGCACGGATAATAACAGTGCTTCGTTTTCTGGTACTTTTTTTTTATTCTTTCTTTTCAATTTCAGATTCTTTTTCTTTTCGTAGGATTGAAAAGCTTTCGAGATCTGGAATCTCGAATCTTCAATGTCTTTTTGTGAAATGCTTTTTTTTGCTCTGTATTTGTATTCGTATTTTGTATATTTGTACTATATGTTTAGAGTTTCAAGTAATTTCAATTTTAACGATCATTATACCATGGTATTAGGTGAATTGTCTCATTCAAGAATCTAGAACATTTTTTTATGATTTTAATCAAATTAAACTAAAATAAATGTCATTTAGTTGAATGATATAATAATAGATAATTATTTGGAAAGAAAGATTGAGAAGCAAGAGATTCCTATTGAACCATATAAAATAAAACATGTACAGCTATGTGGGTCACACATTCACAATTCAGTAACGTGTATCTACAGAAACTTATATAATTTATACTGTGCAATTGGCCAAATAATCAACTTAGAATGGATGCATCTGTTTGCAGATTGAAAAAACAGATTCTCAACTAGTTCTTAGGAGTTAATAAGTGCTACCGTTTTGATTATTGATTTTTCAGGTAAGTGTCATGAATCGTAATCACAAGTAATAGGACGAGTGATTAGTGTTGTATAGTTGTTTCTGTTTATCGTTTTTCTTTTTCCTACGTTTTCGTCCTCATCTATTTTTAAGATAAGATTTGAATGTTTCTGAGTCATTTGGTTTCAGCTGTCAATGAAACTGAAAATCTAGTCAGCTTGGTTGAATTGTATTTGTATAGCAAGCATTGAATTTTGATGCATATGTACAAACAGTTGACTTTTTTTGGTCATTCTTAGAGTAGTGATAGGGTAAATGATGATTACAATTTTTGACTGATTTATTATCTAACTAGGTAAGAATCTCCGCCAGATGTCAAATATTGGGAACTCGACGAACATTTTGTGGCATGATTGTCCAGTTCAAAAACGTGATAGACAGCAGTTGCTTCAGCAAAAAGGATGTGTGATATGGCTAACTGGTCTCAGTGGTTCAGGTTTGTGATTTTTTAGGTTGTTAGTGTCCACAATTGTCTGCTTTATTTCATGAAATCAAGTGAAAATAAAGCACAATTGTGCAGGCAATATAAGATTGTGAAACTTCACAAAAATAAAGGACGATATAAGGAAGATTCTTGTCCAACTATGCTTACTTCTTACAGCAATTGCTGCTGCGCTTTAAGTAGCATTTTAAGTTAGATTTATCTTATATATATTTGTTTATTTTCAGTCACATTTGTGTAATTTTATCCATTTAGTTTTTCTGTTTTGGCACTTGCCGAGTTGGTATGAATATAGTGGTAATATTCCTTTGTAAATGGCTGTATCTGCTCATGCATTTATCATGACCAAGTGGTTAAGCAAAAAAGTCATCTTAACATTTCAGAAAACAACTGTTCTTTCTACTCTACTCTCAATTCTCTCAACTTTATATGATATCATTCTCAATTATGAGTTCCCTGCCTAATGGGCTTTTAACGGAGTCCTCCTTAAAATCCAAATTCTCATCTCAACTGTTATTAGACCATCAAGCTGGAGATTACCCGTGGATAAGGCATAATTGTCCTTGAAATGCAGACAAAACGGCCACACAGCTGAATCTGCTAGAATGAGAGCAGTCTGTTCAAAAAAGCGCGATGAATCTAAAATAATGAAGGAATTGGGTTTTGATCAGCTCACGAAAAGCTTATTTGCAATGAGCGCTATGCTCAGGACTCGATTGGAACTACTTCAATGAATTCCTAGGAATTTTCAGCGACCGCCACATTATACTAACTTGGAGGATCTCGGTCTCAACCTAGAACTGTTTGTTATTCATCAAGGGTTCGAAAACTGACTTCTACAGATTTGATGGGTTTAACCAGCTTCATCCGGAAGTAACAACCGCAAGCAAATTGGGGAACCCACAAGCTGAAGTCCAAACGTGAGCCTGAGAATTACTAGAAATGCTTAGGGAAAGATCAAGTTTCCTCGATTTGACGGAGTGGTTGTACAAGTGTGAACATTTCTTCTCCAAAGACAACACCCACCTGAATCCAAGGTACAATTGACTTCAATTCATCTTGATTGTAGGGCTTGGTGATGGAGGCACCTTAATTATGTGAGGACTAGGTTTAATATCATCCCAAGCTGACAACGCTATATCTCTAACGTTATGCAGTGTTTTGGAGACACATAGGAAGTGTGTGCAATTTCCCTAATAGCAGCAAGCAACACATCAAATTGTCCTGTACCCCGAGTCCAATAAATCTATGATGAATATCAATACCAATGTGCAAGTCCACAAAATTAAGTCTAAAACACAAAGGACTAGAAGTTTCAATGCATCAGAAATGGCTGACAAGATGGAAAAAGTTGTATTATGTATGTTATGTGACAAACCTTTTACTGTGTCACAGTTTTGAAACATAAAAACACTCAATTCTTAGTGATAGAGATGGATGAGGAGGAGCCAAAGTCTGAAAGCAGTCCATCGAGTTTGGATACTGCAGAAATTGAACAGTTGCTAGTGTCCATAAAAGCTTTGATTAGAGTCTCAAATTATTGAACAAAGATTGTAAGTGGCCCCTATAGGTTGAAGATTTGCTACCATTAGTAGATGCAGTGGCATTACGAATTATCTCTTAGACCTTGTAGTTAAGACATTAAGTTGTAAATTAGAGAACATTAGGCTATTGACAGTCCATGTGATTGATGAAATGTTGGCAGATGCCTCATATAGCTATAGAAGGTTTTCTTGGCAGCTTCAACAACCTAAATTTACCTCTGAGGTGATGGTGTTGCCATGGAGGTGCAGTGAGTTGGTTTTGGGCGCACAGTGGTTACCCAAGATTGACGCAATCATATGGAATTTTTCAACGCTCAATTGATTTTTTTTTTCTTCTAGGGAGGGAGCTAAATGCATAACCCTGTTTTGAAGATTTCCAAACCTTCCAGCAGCAACCGAGTCATTTTGGCCGTTGTGTAGTAGTTACTGGTTATTTGGATCCAGACTTTAGGGTCAAATATGTTTTTAGTACCTATAAAAATTATCAACTTTCGTTTTTAGTTCCCATAAAGTTTTGTTGACTTAAATCCCCATAATATTTAGTTGTGTCACTCCCAAAACTATCATATATAGTTTTTAAGATCTTGGGTTCTCTCTTTGTTCTCCTTGAGACTATGTTCATGTGATTGATTTGGAGAATTTGAGGATTTTTTCATCTTAAAAACCCTAAATTTCAATATTTAATATTATTTTAATTATAAATAATAATAAATAATGTGTTAATAAATCAGAAACCTTCTACATCGTTACAATAGTCCATGTGGCAAGTGTCGTGTGGACTTTTTTTAGCTACATAGGCTGGGATTTAACAGAAGAGATCAAAAGTGTTGATGAAAAATATTTAGGGGACTAAAATTCGGGAAAAAAAACATATTATAAGAACTAAAAATGGAAGCTGGTGACTTTATCTCTTACTTATAAATGTTAACCCGTCTCTCTATACTTAACCCAATTTTAACCTAAATTTTCCCTCCACACTTTTGCATTTAATGTTTATCTAAAAAGTAAAATAAAATTGTGTTCCTAATTATATGTTATTTTTTTGGAAAGGAATAACCGTTAACCCGTCTCGCTATACTTAACCTAATCTTTTACTTATAAATGTTAACCCGTCTCGCTATACTTAACCTATTATGTTACGTTACGGTACCAAGGACGATATCATGGAAATATTATGTTATGGTACAGTACCGACGTCTGTGCTTCTTAATATTATGAAATACTATATGACAATCATGACATTTATCTAAACTATTTTGTTACCTATTACCGTCAAATATTACCTTCGATATGACCCGTGCGTTAGTACGGGTCGATGGTCTTGTAAAGAATAATAATTAACCCCAGGCTTTATTAGCAAGGCTTGGAATGAAGTATCTCAGCTCTAAGGGCCATCAACGATCAATTCCTATGCATCCCCTCCTAATTCAGATGTTCTCAGCTTGCTCCAGTCCCCCAGCTGATTTTATTTCAAAAGCCACACTCAGATGTTGTCCACCTGTCACAGTTCTGAGTTCCCTGCCTCAGAGTCTTGGGTTTTACTGGAATCCTCCCTAAAATTGAAATTCCTGTCTCACCCTGTTACTTATCCTTGACATGTTAAAGTAAATACAACAATTGGCAAATGGATTCTTGTTTCTAAATTTTTCTCTTTTTGATATTGTATGAAAATTGAAATCCGTGAGTTTTAATTTATTGAGAGATGTCAGGCTATACGATTCCTCCTCATTCTTTTAGATACCATATGCACACCTCGAGTTCTGCAGTCACTAGTCATTATTTTATTTTTTGAAGAAGACTCACTAGTCATTACTTTCAGGAAAAAGTACTCTTGCATGTGCTTTGAGTCAAAGCTTGCACTCCAGAGGAAAACTGACTTACATCCTTGACGGTGACAATGTTCGGCATGGTCTAAACCGTGATCTTAGTTTTAGAGCAGAAGATCGTTCAGAAAACATACGAAGGATTGGTGAGGTTCTATTTTCTTCAATAAATATATGTACACTGGATTTCTTGGCTACATAAATGTTTTCCCCTATATGTTCCAATTATATCTTATTTTGAAAATTTCAGGTGAGGTTGCAAAACTCTTTGCAGATGCTGGTGTTATTTGCATCACTAGTTTAATATCACCCTATCAAAAGGATAGAGATGCTTGCAGAGCACTACTGCCAGAAGGGGATTTCATTGAGGTATGTTCTCGTTATTGCGGTGATCAAAATAATGCAGGTAGTTTGGCAGGTACTGTACAATTATAAAACAAAAAGAGGTTCTTCATAGCTTATACAAAGCTCACATGTTGCAGGTTTTCATAGACGTGCCACTACATGTGTGCGAAGCTAGGGACCCAAAGGGCCTCTACAAGCTTGCTCGTGCAGGAAAGATCAAAGGTATATTGGTAAAACTTTTCATATTAGTACTTGCAATCTAATTCGGTATCATCTGCCAATGGGGTGCTACGATCTCGTACTGCTGTATTTGTTGTTTTACAATATTAGCATCAGCAGTTCAGCTATATATGCCATGCCTAATTATTTTTTTTATTTCTAATCAACATTGTGGAGTACCTGTTCCTGTATTGGGGTTGAATTGTGTATTTACATGCTGTAGGTTTCACTGGTGTAGATGATCCATATGAACCACCCTGTTGCTGTGAGGTTTGTATTTTGTATTTTTGCATCTTAGTTATGTCAAAGATGAAGAGAATAGCAAGAGGAAAGAATTGTTACACTAATTTTTTTCAGTACCATTTTGACATGGTTAATAGTGCCTCAATTATGGCTGGCAACTGGCAAGATATAGGTTAAACAACGAAGAATCTTTTACTGATAAGCTAGTAACACTGTAACAGGTTATTACTTATTAGTCCGTTTACTAAGATATACTACTTGTTAACCAATAACTGAATCATCATTACCGTAAAAAAAAATAGTCATCATTTACTGGTTTAAAGATGGTGTTTAAAAAATATTGCCAAATAGGAAAATAATAACTTACCTACTCATGATTGAAATGTTTTAGTTCTACTTGCTTTGGTCCAACTTTGAAGGGAAAACTGTTGTCTTTTGCTGAACTTTCGCCGCTGGGATTCTATTCAATGTTTTTTTTCTTCCATTTAAGTGATTTCACTTTTTGTTTTCATTTGTAAAGTCTGGTTTCCTTATTTTGCAGATAATATTACAACAGAAAGGAAGTGACTGTAAGTCCCCTAAAAATATGGCAGAAACAGTGATATCCTATTTGGAGAAGAGCGGGCATCTGCAGGCTTGACTTTGCTTTAGAGGGGCCTTTCTTTTTTGTTTGCTTTAATGGGGTTTTAAAGGGTCCTTTCTTGTCGCCTGTGGTTAAATTGTGTTGTAGATTTTGGCACATAAAAAGTTGTTCCTTCCAGCTGCAAGGAAATAATCGTTTCCTGCACATTTGCTTCAGTACTAAATCAATAAGGTGGAGCCATGGGGAAGTATTTATAAGTTGGTGTTGATTGACATAAGCACATAGGAAGAAAGGATTTAGTGTATTTGATTTGTATCTTTTAGCCAATATTCGATGTTTGGAATGTATAGTGCCGCGTAGGTATAATGTGCAACTAGGGAGTTCTTATTATTCTTATGATTTCTGTGTGGTACCGATGCCCGGCACTGCAAGGGGATTCATATTATATATTGAAATACATGAAATGACCAGTAAATTATTCTTCAAAGTTAACTAGCTTTGGTTGACTTTTACACCTTTGAAAATTGTGTAGCTATTAATTCAAAATGCTATAGTGGATAGGAAGTTACTTTTTAACAACAAAAAAAATATTGTTCTTAGGAGATCCCGAGTTTGGGGTGCTTTCGAAATGGTGAACAAAGTACTTATGATTTGGTAAGCCTTGTTCCTCTCTTGGTTCTTGTTTATTGGTATTGAAGTTTGAACAACAAAGTAATAGCCTGTTTGTTTGTGCCATGACGAGAGTGTGGGCGTGCATTGTATCCGAAGATACACTTTGCAACTTCTATTTTCACGTCAAAATTTGCCTCGAAATGCACAAATCAAAACATGACTGTAGTTCCGAACGATATAAAGACAGTCAGCAAGTGCAGAATCAATAGTAATGAAATCAAGAGCAGGAAAGAAAAAATAAATTAGGATGCATTGCTAAGAGCAATATGTTCTCAAAAGGGTGTGACTGAATAAACACTAAAATTCAAGGATAATATATGTTGTTTTAAAGCCTTGACTATCGTGAGCATTGAACGTGTTACCGTCACTCAACATATTTTCCCAGTCTTTGACTGTTTGGTTTGACAAAATGCTGGACTCGTAGGTTGAACTGGTGGATGGTTTTCTGCCATCTTCACTTATCTAGTCAAGAAGAACAAAAGAAAATTGGGTGCAGTATTAACAAGAAAAGCTTCCATAATAATTCATCTCATGCCATATCACTTATAAATTAAAATTTAATAAGATTTGCTAAATGATTAAGAAAACTAGTTTACATCAGAAAGAGGCATAAAATACAATATCACCTCGTCTTTGCATATGATTATAAACAGACAAGAAGCATAGAACAAATGGCATGGTTACAGACACGGTAGCAGACATGACAATATGAAAAGTATTAGACCATCTCCTTTCTTGAAGAGCCCAACGTGTATTGACAAAGTGAGTAACACCATCCAACACCATTGCTACCACATTTTTCATCACCATTGAGCATCAATGTGTTCTTCTTGAAGAGGAATGAGTAATATTGTTGTGATGATGATTGAGAAAAGTTAAGTATAATAAAGGAAGGGAATTGATTCTAGGTTTGTGCTTACGGGAAATGGCAGTTTATAAAGAGACGTTGTTTCCGGGATGTTTCCTCATTTTTATTTTTTGTTTTTGAGGGAAACGGTTTTTTTTAGAGTAAATTATATACAAGGGGAGGTTATTTATTGTCCGTAATTTGATGTATGTGACGAGGATGCTTGTTGGATAAATCAAAGCAGAAACGATTCGAGTACAATTTGTTTTCAATTTTTAGGAAAAATAATTGTTTTTATTTCAGCTACAGTTTAAATTTAGGCGAATTCTAGGGTGAGGGTTCAACTAAGTCCCTCACCTAAAATTTGAGTGGACCATAATTAAAAGCCATTAGATGAAGAAACTTATGAGATGGTATCATGTGGCAGCCACACTAGATTGAACCCAACAACTTCATTCTTTCTTCTCTCTCCCCACACTAGATTAAATAAGTTGATGTGAACCAATTATTCTCTCCCACACTAGATTGAACCCAACAACCCTCCCAACTCTTTTGTCACGGTGGTTCTCTGCCAAGTGCCACCCTTGTCAAAGTATATCTTAATTAATGCTAATTAACCGCTGCAGATTTTCTCTCCTTAGTTGTAACCACCATCTCCTATCCTCTCAATCTTCTATTTGCAAACATTTGAAACACCCGAAAATCACCAACACAACCATAGAAATTTTTATTAAAACGGAATTGAAGCCTCATGGCATAGCCACAAGGCTCACAACCTCCAGAACGTTAGTTCAGATTTCAAATCTTAAAGGAATAAAGCCCCGCTTTGGCCAACACTTTTTCATGCTCTTTTAACAATTGTGTTTTTTATGGGAGTTCTTCTAAATGTTGAAATGTTGGTGAGGTTCGATGTCTTCACTTATTGTTACCACCTTATCTTTCTATCATATGATTTTGATTTTCCTTTCAAGTTTACACGTTAGAAGAAACATTGTAGAATTTAACCTAAATCATAATGGAAAGAAAAAATGTGTAAAGTTTTAGTAATGAAAAAAAAAAAGGATGAATAAAAAGGGAGATTTTAACAGTAAACTGAGTCGATGAATTCGGGTAAACCATGCCATTGTACTGCAACGGCGGTGTTAGGGGAGAGAGAATGTAGATGCAAAGAGGAAAAGGTTAGAGATCTGATTCTATGCGGTAGAGAATAATGGGTTCACATCAACTTATTTAATCTAACGATTAAAAAAGGTGGTTCACCAGTGAGGGACTTAATTGGACCCTCACCTTAGAATTCACCTTAAATTTAAATCTTAAAAGGAGTTTGTTTCAAGTATACTAAAATTATTCCATTAACTTAAAACTAATGGAGCGGAACGGAATGGAGCGGAGTGGGACGAAACGAAATGGAACGGAATGGAATAGAAATTTCATTCCATTGTTTGGATATTTCAAGATGGAATGGAACTAATTTCCCACTCCATTGTTTGGAAAGTGAACGGAACAAAACGTGTTATAATTTTTTATTCCATTTTTACCCTTTAGTTTAAAAATATCAATGTGTAATCAATATATGTTTATTTTGCTATCAATTAACATCATAATATTCCTTAAAAAAAAATTAACACCGTAATAAACATGGGTAATTGAAAAAAATGTTCAGTACTGATTAGTTAGAATAAATAAGTCAATACATGTTCATAATAAGCATAAACGGCAAAAAAAACGTATAATACTAATTAGTTAGAATTGAAGATAAATGTGCAGTGCATAACGATGGTTCCTATATAATTTACGATTGTTGCATAATAATTTGCCAGTCTATTCCTCTGCGGTAGTAAGTAAGCATGTGGGAAACAAAATGGGAAAGTAGTATGAAGTATGGGAAAGGCAAGAAGAAAGAAGACATAGTGAACATAAGAAGAAAAAAAAACGAAGAAAGGAGGAACAACAGTTGATGAAATAGAAAAGGCAGGGGCATAGTTGTCATTGTAATATTTATGTATTCCATTCCATTGGATATACCCCAAATTGGGGGGAATGAAAATTTGGCTTAATGGGTTGTATTGGATGGAATGAGTTCCACCACACTCCATTCCATTCCATTCCTTTTTTGCAAAACCAAACAATGGAACATGGTTTTATCCCACTCCATTCCATTCCATTCCACCACTCTCCATCAATCCAAACATAGCCTAACTGTTTTGGAAAGATAAGGATGGAAGTTTTTTATTAGAGGATGAGGATGAGAGTTTTATTCTAAAATATTTAAAGAAAATGTTTGGTTAATATTATAATCTTCTCTTAAACTTTATAGCAGAAGGCTAACAATAGTTGTTACAATTGAAATTATTCTCATCTTCACGAGAACCTTATTCTCAACCTTTTATTTAAGGAAGTTTTTATATTCTCAAAAATATTTTATAGTAAGGAATCAAATTTAATAAACTTATAACAAACATAAAAATACATATTTATATTATTTTATTTTTAGGAATGTACATACAAAAATAACTTGAAACAAGCGTACCTTAATTGATATGCATTCAGTAAATCAAACACCATTTTTTAGAATTTTTTTCAAAATATTTATATAAACTAGCTGATAGACAGGGATTAACATGTCTGTTTATCTATTTCCTCAGTTACACTTAATTGCATATCAAAAGATAATAAAATATTTTTGACAGATACAATTAAATAAGGTTTCTATAGTGATCAATATTGTCTTTATCGTTCTTTCAAAAAAAAAATATTGTCTTTATTGTTGTGAGTTGTTCCTCCAATTGTCATGGATTGTTCTTATTTTAATGGAATTTAATTTATTATGAAACTGATGATTTAAATAATATTATAAAAATAATAAAATATTTTCAATAAAATGATTAATTTAAAAAGGAAAAATTCAGTCCAAAATGATGCATATCTTTTATATATCGTTATAGAATAGATATCTATTTAGTGTAATTTAATTTGATGCATGTGCTAAAATAATTTACACCGCGGCACATGAAATAATTTAAAAATTAACTCCAAGTAAATTTAATTTAGATTTTTTATGATAAAGCTAATTAGAAGAAACAATCAGTAAAGTCATGTTACATAAATAATTTTGGAGATATTTTTGTAACTAACTTATTAAAGTAGAGATGTGATTTGATTGGATAGAGGTTTTACATTGCATACAATTTTTTTTTTAAGAAGTTAAAATGAAATTTATTCAAAACGCAAAGAATCTTAGCTAGTACGAGAAATGTTAAGCTAGAAGACTTAAATAGCAACATACAAAGGAAAAATGAGTCGTACGCGGAACACTGAAACAAACACCCATACATCAAATACAAACGTCAACAAACAATCCAAAAACACCCCTGAAACCAATAAAAACTAAACATCAAAACCACAGTCATCTCCCAAAAACAAACTCTAAACGCCCTACAAAATAACCATCAGCCCTACCAAAAATCTGTGCAACCGCACCTTGCCTCTCTTTTGCAGTTGAGCGCAATTAAGCACAGGTAAAATCACCATGAACATCATCACCAATATCCACGACCACCCCATTCAAAACCACACCACTATAACCACCACCAACCACCACACTAACTTACACCTCCACTACCTCCACCAACCTTCTCGCAACACAGCTACCACCACCACAACAACAACCAAGCAAAACCAACACTATTTGTGACCATCCTGTGAGTCGTAATCACGCCACCTAGCCACCACACAACCACCACAAAAAGCTAATGTGACAACCAAGAAAACAGTCTGAGAAAAAGGCAAACCTCCAACAATCACCTTTCACCACCAATCCACAACAAATCACCACACCAACAACCATGTGCACCACCATTACCGCTGTCACCGCCGACGAGACTCAATCATCACCTGCAAACCACTACGACATCACCACCACCACACAAAGACCTCCACACGAACCACCACCACATCACCATCAAATTCGTGAACAACATCTCCACCACCAAAGCAAAACCACCACAACATCACCACATCCACCTCCTTTCACTGCCAAAACCGTGACTTACACTACCACAACACACCAACAGGAAACTGCCAGATCCGGATTGAGTAGGACCACAAAAAAACCCAAAACGAAACAACAATAAAACAGTAACAAAAAACACAATGGCTGAAGACGAAAACGCCGACCCCGTTGCGAAGACAAGAAAAACCACCAGCAAAATGCACAAGACCATCAGAAACCAGCAACCTAAACACCAACGCCGACAGATCTGACGAAAAGAGGTGGTGCGGAGGACATGAGTCACTCGTCGCACCACCACACCTGAACGGCTACATCTTGAAAAATGACGGATTGGCTTGGATTGGGGTGGAAGAAGGTGAAGCGGCTGGTTTCTTTAGGGTTTCTAATTTTTATTTTCCACTGCATACAAATCAATCACAATTGTTTTGAATTTAATTTTTTATGCACATGCATTCAATCAAATTATGTCACATTGATTGATAATTATGGAGATGTTTTAGAAACTAGCCTATAAAAATGGCACTTTGGTATAATTTGATTGGATTTATGTGAAAATAATTACATCGTTAATGCATATAAATTAATCTCCACTGTTTTTAATTTAATTTGTATACACTGACTGTGTAAATATTTTTTTACACATGCATCCAGTCAAATCATGCCATATTGACAATTCTGGAATATTTTAGGAACTAACCTTTAAAAGTGACATTTTGATGTGATAATATTGGATGTATGTGTTAAAAAGCAAACCCAAGTAAAATTATCCTCTTTTTTATATGTCAGAAAAGCAAACGAAGCATAATATTTAAACTATGTCGTGGTTACACATACTATCTCAAACAATTACATTTTGTACTTATTTTGTACTAATGTTGGCTTGTCAAAGGAGTGGTGAATACAAAACACCTAAGAAGAAATTGAACAGAGAAGACACAAGGTCATAAAAATGTGGGTGTCTGTTTAGGTTGTGTGACTATTTAAAGAACAAAAGTGTATGATTATTGAATATTCTAAATAGAGTTCACAACCATAAGATGGAACCAAAGTTAGAAAATCATCTTCTTGCTAGTAGATTAACTAAGAAAGACAAGAAGATTATTGCTGACCTGACAAGTGTCAATCAATGAAAAAGTTACAAAAAGTTCATCACAGTTGAAAAGTCAGAGATACAACATTTGTTGAAATGTTTGGAGGAGCACAAATGTGTTCGTAAGTGTAGAAGCAAATGTGAGTATACTATTGTTCATGATATATTATGGACTCATCTTGAATTTGTTAAGTTGTTTAACAAATTTCCAACTATTATGATCATGGACTCCACATATAAAATCAATGTGTGCAAAATGTCATTGTTTGAGATAGTTGGGGTAACCTCAACCGAGAAGACATATTATATTGGTTTTGCTTTTCTAACGTCCAAAAAGGAGGATAACTTCACTTGGGTTTTACAAATGTTGGTTGATCTTCTTAAGTTTACATACAATATGTCAAAGGTGATTGTGATTGACAGGGATACCACACTAATGAATGATGTCACCACTGTTTTCACTAAAACTATTAATTAGTTTGTCAGTTTCATATTACTAAAAATGTTAGAACTAAATGCATCACATATTGTATAGTCAAGTATAAAGATGTCAAAGTGGATGAGAAAGAGAAGGGAGTCCGAAAGGTAAAGTCCATGAAGTTAGTTGACAAAATCATGAAAGCTTGAAAAAATGTGATTGAGTCTCCTTCAAGGAAATCATATGTTGATTCCATATTGCAATTCCAAGATGTTTATAAGAAATTCCCCAAGTTTCTTACCTATGTTAAAATTACCATATTGAATCCTTTAAAGTAAAAAATTGTGAGAGCATGAAAAGATCATGTCTTGCATCTTGGATTACAACCACTAATAGAGTTGAATATGCTCATGGAAAGTTGAAGAAATATTTGAAGGATAGCAAGAGAGATTTGAAGGATAGCAAGAAAAAATTGTCACGCATTTAATAACTATTTTCTTTATAATGTTATATCTCTTTTTCTCTTTCTTGTTTAATGGTGTAGACGGAATAATTAAAAATAAAAAAAAAGAATTCCACTTGAGAGAATCCATTACCATGTTTATGTTAGTTGTCAAGTAAAGTGCTCTAGCTTTATTCATTTAAAGTCTCGTAATTATTGTTGACTTAGGTGCATATTGCTTTTTTTTTTTTAACTCATTGCAGCTAAACTATCTTGTGCACTAAACCATTGAAATACCATTGTTTATCCTTACTGTATTAATTACATTTTAGAGATTTAAAACATTTGGAGTTTAAATTTCAGTGATTAAAAAAAATCAGTGATTCAAACTTTGCTCAATTCTAAACTGATTTTAACATCCCAAAATACAGATTCTTTTTAGTTGTATTTTTAAACCATCCGATCAATCGAACCAAACTGATAAAATTTGTTTGGACATTTTTTAACTGAAAATCGAATCAAACCGAACTGTTACACACTTATGTTTTCAACTAATACTCATGCCCTTTAATTTTTAAAAAGACAAAATAAAAAGTTTTAAATTACCCCTACTGACATCCAACAAATTAAAACCTCCATTACACACATCCATTTGACTGACCAACCAACCAACACAATCACAATTTCAATCAAACTACAAATGTTGACCATTTGACTCATTATATAGTACTTCCTAGATAAGTGGATAACCATAAAATGTGACAAGTTAACCTTACACAATCTGCGATGCAAATTTCAGCCTTTGGATGTTTGTTCTTGTCTAGGTGAAGTTGCAAGGCTATAGAGTGACAACCAAATTAAAAGAAAAAATAAAGAAGAAAAGCTTCCAATTGTTCTTGTATGCGGTTGAGAATGCAGATTCTAAAAATTCTTAGACAGCCTACGGAAATTACATAGTTTTGGATTTAGTGTGTTGAAATTAAGTACTACAAATCAGAAAGATATATTTCGTAATCAAACAAAAAACTTATAGCACATACAAAAACAAGATGTTTCCGAGAAAAAACGAAATACTGAAAACAAAGTGTTACAATGAAGGAAGGTGATAGGTCGGAGGATTCAAAACCAACGACAGGAAGACAAAGACTACATACAGTGGGGATAAAGGCCAAAATCTGCAAGGGGAGGTGTTTGTCTTCAACTTCTTTCTGTATGCAGGGGTTGTGAGTCTTTTCTTGTAAAAGGAAGGAGAGCGTGGGAGTGGGAGGGAGCTACAGAATTCTGTATGCTTAAAAGGAAGGAGAGCGTGGCAGGGGCGAAACCACGTTGTAGGTTGCAGGTGCTCGAGCCTCCACAGAAAACTTTCAAAAAATTTGTTCACTTTCATTACAATAACAACACACATAAGAGTATGAAAAACTTGCTGATGCTCATTTTATGATCAACAATGCCTTGCACTAACAAAACACTAATAAAAACTACTGTCATGATAAAAAAAAATACAAGATATTTTTTTACAGCTCAATAAATAATTTATAACTACATTGTTTTGAGGTACAACAAGCCACTAACAAATCAACAATTTTTATCATCAAGATACACATAAATTGCTTTGAAGTAAAGAGAATAATTATTCAAAGCCAATGTCAGTATTGATGTTTGACCTGCATTTCCGAAGACGCTATTACTGTTTGTTCTTAACCTGCATCTCCTTGGCCATGGATGGTAACCACCTTTCTCCCCTAATTTTTTTCAATTTCTCAATTCTTTCCTCCTCGCTCTTGACTTTAGCTTTTGCTGCTGCATCTTTAGCTTCTAGTCTAGCCAACGATTTCTTGTATGCATCATTTGCTGCAGCAATTAAATCTTTTCCATCTACAGCAATAGATCGAATCCGTCTTCTAAACTGTTGAGGTAGCAAATAGTCATTAAGAAAATAGCAAATAAAATATATTATAATTAAGCAACATACACAGACATCTATGGATTAACTAGTACACCTTCTTTGATTTCTCATCAATATCTTCTCCCGGAACTAGTTTAGGTCGTTTCATTGGCAGTTGGGGTTCATCTGCAGCCATATAGATGTATGCGTAAACAACATATGCAAATGTTATTCGGTAAAATAGCAATATAAATCACAAAATTGATAATTTTTCAACCCCTTACACAATATTTATTTAACTTAAAAGTAAAAAATTATCTTGAATTTCCATCAAACCCATAATGTAACCAGTTTGTGTCAATGTGAGGAATAAAAGTCAGTCTGGCAGTCTGGGTTGCACACCATATCATGGCAACATGTTGCATTACTCCAAACCAAAATAAATTTAGTCTCTAATAAAATAATGCTTTTACTGTTGTGTTTGAGTTGAAAATTTTAAACTAAGCTTCACTTCAAACTTATTTTTGAGAAAAAAAATTCTCAGCATATATTGTTTAACTAAATTCATTTTTAATCATAATCAATTATATAAAATCAAGATCATCCCAAATCAACTTTACAAACACTGGTCCAATCCAAGTAATAATAGCTTGGACCATTATTCAGGTTTAGTTGGCAATTCAGCAGTAAATTATAGCATAGGACCCCAAAGCATGCTTTTCTGTAGTGACTTATGCACAATGATAGCCTCTCAAAGTGGTTAACAAACTAGTCAACAGATTATAGAAATGCAGTACCACACTGCAATATAACATGCATAAAACAGTGTAAAATAAGTATCATCTTATGAATTCTTATGACAACAATCAAACAAAAGATTCCAGAATGAATAAAGAGATTCACCGCATGCTGATCTAGGCTCCACTTCTTAACCACAGACAAAGGGCAGGGTGTGTAAGCATAGGTACTATTCTGAAAGAAAGAAAGAAAACACTTCTGCTTTTGCTTACAGCCCAATCAGTGGCTTTTACCCAATTCAGCTTTTTTCTTGTTTCAGAGAAATTTGTATATAAATGTCAAAGAACAATGGTGACTGGTTAGTGATTACCAACCAGAAACACTACACAAAACCAACTTTTAAAAAGAAAAATAGGAACCAACCACCAAAGTACAAAACTATCCAAAATCTAAAATCAACTTTTTAATAGTTATATCATAGAATTGAAGCTGATTCAACAAGCCAATTTACCTGCATGATCAAAAACTATTCCTGGTTTAGAATGTCTAAACAAGCGAATACCGCAATCATCGACATTAGGATCCTCATCTAGGACAGGAATAGGTTCTTTCACCATCTCAATTGTATTTTCCAATATGTCATCTAAAAGCTTTTGTGCCTGCCAATAAACATACACACCATAAATCATCTAAACCAAATACCAGAAGAAAAAAAATGTACAATACAGAACTATAATTGATGAACAATAATTTACAAAAGAAAAAAAACCCACAAACGTAATTCAAATTCCATTAACAAAAAAACATTAACTTGGTAATAAAAACTGAATTTTGTTTGGTGGGCAATGGTAATCACAGAAAAGACCAAAATCCAATTTTATTTTTATTTTTTTGCAATAATTAAATAAATAAATAGGATCTTAATTAGAAATTTCGACTTAATTAGCATAAAAATGAGAAATTTAGAATTGGACCTTAAGTTGGTAGTGCTTAATCTTTGGGGATTTAGGGTTTTGGCTATCATTATGCTTCTTCTTGGGGTCAGTGTTGTTGGTGGCGGAAAATCCATTCATGAAGGAAGTGACATAGGAGGAGGTTCCGGCAACGGAATCAATGGCTGCTCTCCATGCTGCGTCACCGTCTTCGTCGCCACTGCTGCTACAGTAGCCATTGTTGAGTTCTTCAGCCATTGCTCACTCTTTCAGTTTCGTTTCATGAGAACGGTGCTTTGGTGAGTGAGAAGATAGTGAAAGAAAATTGGGCTTTCTATGGGCTATGGTTAATTTTAGGCCCAATTTGTAAACAATTGAATAGAGAAAGTTGCTCTATAGGTACTTCAATTTTACTTTTGATCGGGGTTGTAACTCCTGATCGAATGTTTGTGTGTAAGATTTGATCGGATCATAACTTTTGATCGACTACTTTCAATCAAGTGAGAAATTCTGAGGTGAAATAGTAGACTTTTACTATGAGAAATTAAACTACTTTTTTTGACACTTATTAAAGTAATTGTAAAAAAATTGAAAACTAGAAAAAAAAAATTAAAAAAAGGAAAATGCTACAATAATTCTAAACAAATTTAAGATCACTCCTAACTTTAGAGTAGTCCCTTTCAAAGAGAGTTTTATATATTAGATAATATTATATCAGGAGTGTTATATGTCCCGAATAATGTTTTGGGGAATTTCACAAGTGTGTGTAGTTTTTTAGTTTTATATGCGAAACTTCACAAGTCTTGAGGAAAACATGCGGGCCAGGGGTGAATACATGTGGGTCAAGGGTGATAATCAGCCAATCAAAATTAGAGTATTACTTTTCCCACCCTATGGCCTTCTCCCGCACCCTTCCAAAAATACCCTAGTGCAGTTCAGATTTCATAATCTGAATTCATGTTTCAAAATTCGGATTCTAAAATCCGGACAATTCTTATGTATAATCAACCATCAGACTCTCTTACATTTCAGCAGTTTTGAGTTTTGCTTTTAAAAACAAAAAAAAAAACTAAGTCAAAAAAATGCTAAAAACCTGTCAAATAAAATCATAAAAATACCACAAAAAAATTTAAAAATCAAATAAAACTAATGCAAATTTTTTCGGATTTTTCTGAGAATATGAAAAATTTTAAAAAATGAAAAATGGGTCTAAACAATGGAATTTTGGATTTTGATGGACGGAGTCCCCGTAAGAAGTTCCTTCTACGGGAGTCATGGTCCTTGAATTTTTTTTGATTTTCTGGGGAAGTTTCGGAACAATCTGATCATGTAGCTCGAAAACCCAATTTTTGACTAAGAACGGGTAGCAGTGATCCAAAAGAGACGGATGAGAGTTAGGAAGATTAATATTGTCCCTAAAACAACTATCCATGTTACAAACATGTTTAGAATTTGTGCTGATACAGTTCGGATTATATAATCCGAATTGTTTTTCCCTTGAAAAAGGGTGTTTAGGGGGCGTTTCGATTATGTAATCCGAAAAAATCATGTAGCGCGTCCTATTTGTTGAAGTTTCTGGATTACAAAATCCGGAAAAAATCCGTAACTCATTTTTTACCCTATAACAAAGGAAAACACCAATTCGGATTATGAAATCCGAAAACTTCAAGGGCATTTTGGTCAAAAACGTAGGGCGCGTGAGAATATCATAGGGCGGAAAAAGTAATACTCTCAAAATTATTCGCAAGCAATTCTTGATGGAATGTTTTGCTTTACTTAGCAATATCAAAAATTGCTCGCGAATAATTTTGATTGGCTGATTATCACCTGTGACCACATATGTTCACCCCTGGCTCACATGTTTTCCACAAGAGTTAAGTTTCGCTTATAAAACTAGAAAATGCACACACTCGTGAAATTTCCCAAAATATTATTCGGGACATATAGCATGCTGTATTATATATTTGTGATTTGGATGTAATCAAAGTAAAGTCATATTCAGTTGCAATAACTACGACCAAGATATTGTCTTTATCTGAATCGAACTTATTATCTCCTAAAATTTTAACAATCAAATGAACTGACTTTCTGTTTGTTTGTTTGGTTTCACGTTCATCTGATTTTTCACTGTGATTTTCACAAGACACAAAGTATAACTTCCATGTTGGTGTGGTTTTCAAACTTGGTTTTAAGGGATGCGGAAGGAAACACGTTATTGATTTCATCACTTACACTGCCTACATTAGGCACAGTATCTATTAGACTATGTAAATACATAAAGAATAATCTCTAATAATATTCTTTATATATTTACATTTTACATAGTCTAATAAAGAATATTATTAGAGATTATTCTAATAGTATCTTCTTAACTATTACTATAGACTCTATATGTAATCAATTGATGTTTACTTTAAAAAAGAAACTACTTCATCTACGCTATTTGCAATAGAAGAGCCATGTCGCAAAATCATCATAATCAATACCAAACACCTTCGCTAAGATGTCTTTGGTATTTGCAGATTGGATAAAGTTAGAATTAAAGGTACAATAGTTTTGTGATGTTGCAATACGGGACCTAGTGTCCTTCTTCTTATGTCTTTTCATGATTATTCTCAAGGACCTCATTTGGTGCATCACATTTTTGCGTATCATACTGTTTATCATATAATATAAATAAGTATTGGCAACTCTTTTAAAAAAAAAAAAAGTTGGGACATGCATTTATATATCAATCAATTCAAACTCCTTAGGTTTATTTTTATTATTACTGAATTAATTTTCTTGTTAAGAAGACCCTATATAATCAATTCTAAAGCTTCATATTCATATACGATGATTTTCAAAAAAACATTTAATCCAAGTCCGAAAATTCCTTGAGTAAGAGTTTTTTTATTTTCTTTTTCTTCTTCAGTTCTTTGCCTCTTAAAGATATTGAATAGAAATAACCATTTTTCTTTCCATTAAAATTTTGAAAGTGAACATTTAAATATCCTTCAAAACACAGGTAAATAGATTCGAAACATATAAAATGCAGTTAATCATTTTGGAAGATAACAAAATGGAAATCCAAATGATATTCTGTGTTTATAATGTCAAAATTTCAAGTCGGCTCACTCATATTACCCCAATAAAATGAATTCAGTATTTGTTCGGATAAAGATATCAAAAATAAAATAATCAGAAAAAATATACAATTTTTTTTTTAAAATTTGAGATTGGTGTGGTAGATTCAAATTTAAATATATGAACAGTAAATAAAATTAGTATCCGTATTGAGACTAGAACTCATAGAAAAGAAAATAGATTTATGAATGAAAAAAAATACGCAATATTTACTGACAAAAGTATTTGGTTATTGGAAAAAAAAATCAATATACTTTTAATGTCGAATTATGATCAACTAGGGCATAAATAAAACATTGGGTCGAACTCTTCTTTTGTGTCAAGGTACTAGCTATGAATAGTCATCGACTCCTAAAAAAAGGTAGAAGATTGCGACCTATTATGGGACATCCACTGCATTTCAAACGAAAGTTTTGACGAATATGTCCATCTTGGATATGTTTGAATTCACTGATATAAACAGACATATTTGATACAAACACTCATAAAAAAAGTGACCCCCACCATCATTGTGTATTGTTACTTATCAGATATAGAATGGATATGCTTCTTTTTGTTCGATCCTACGAATATAATGTTCCATATTTCTCCTATTACTCCTGATACCTTAGTGAATGTGTGAAGAGAATTTTACTAGAAAGAAAGTATAAGTCCCTTAATTTAATTAGGTCAACGTTGAAAGAAAGTATAAGTCCCTTAATTTAATTAGGTCAACGTTGAAAGAATGTATACGAGCAGAATATATGTTATTTCTATTTAATTCTTTCTATTATTCTGCCCGTAGTCTATGTATCATTTTTTTTAACGGTTAAATATGTTATTGGTCCTACATTTTGCATGACTTTGAATAATAGTCCCTACATTTAATTAAATGTTTTTAAAATCCCTACATTTTTTACTCCTTTATCATTAATAGTCTCTGCTGTCAATTTCTTCCCAACCACCTAATGGAATGCTAATGTGGCATAAGGGTGGATCCCATTTTGTGTCTTATGTACCAGGCATATTGTAAAAAAATAAATAAATATATTAATGGACCAAAAGGACCTTCATCTTTATGTTCCTTCATCTTTCTCATCTTCCTTCTAAATTCATCTTCATGTGACTTCAGTGACTTTAGTGTATTTTAGAGGAGAGAGAGTGATGATGGAATGATTAAAATAAATTATTTTGATGAGAGAGAATTATTGGTTAGGAGAGAGATATAGACAAAGGCACCGAAACTAAAGGCACCCAAGTGCTACCACATCTTCATCTTTCTCTTCTTTTAAACCAAAAAATCATAAACCTAACAAAACAATAATAAAAAACAACAATAAAACATAGAAGCAGTATCAACAACATTAATCTCAGTGGATTTCTTCTTCTCTTGTATACCCGAACAACAACAAAAATATTGCAGTAACCCATTTGAGATCTCGGTGAATTTCTTCCCTCTGGGATATGAGCATCGACAACAATGGTGATGGTATGGGTATGGTGAGGTCTTGATGTATGCAATAGTGACAGTGTGGGGGCATGGTGGTGAGACGATGGAGTGGAGAGGGGACGGGAGTTCTGATTTGCGATGCGGCGGCGGTTACGGCGGAGAGAGTGACGAGGATGGTGGTAGTGTGGTGGAGGGACAAGGTTCGTGTGAGAGGTAGGGTGGTTGTGAGAGAGAGAGAGAGAGGGAGGGAGGGAGGGAGGGAGCTGAAGAGAGCATGGTGGAAAATGATTTTACGGTTACGGATTTTGGAATGGAACTTGCAACAACAATGAGCATGGTGGAAAAATGATGAACATGGGTCAAATTCGTATGAATTGGGCAAACATAACCATTTTGACCCAAACCCGGTTTTGATTTTGATAAGAAAAATAAAATAAAAATATTGCCACATCAGCATTATGTTTGCTTATTATGCAAAAATAGATGGCAGAGACCAAATGTATTAACGGAAGTAAAAGGTAGAAATTTTAAAAATATTTATTGAAATGTAAGGACTATTATTCAAAGTCACGCAAAATGTATGGACCAAAAACATATTTAACTTTTTTTTAATATAAATTGAGAATCTATTCTCGCTTTTTTTATTTGTAATTTGGAAGTTTGTTTTTTCCTTTAATTTGGAAAAAAGAAGACAAAATAATAAAGAATCTAAAAATAAATGCTTTCACTAAGAAAACTTTTTTTTTATACAACGATTTTCTTTTTTAATAAAGATATGGTCTATTATATCTTAAAATTCATTACTATTAACTCTTGTCCTTTGCAATTTCTCTTTCTTTTTCTCTTTTTTTTTTGAGGTATAGGGAGTGTAGTCCTCATCCTTTTATGTGATAACGTATCTATCACTTCCAACCTCACTCTCTTGATCATCAGAGGATAAGTCCCCCCAAAGCTTCTTAAACACTATAACATTTTCCATTGCTTTCTTAGAGGGTGCATTAGCCATAGCAGTATGAGCAACAAAAGGCCTCTTGTCCAAGGTCAAAGCTAAATAGCTAGTGTGAGGCATGGCCATAGCAGTACTAGTAACCAAGGAAATATCAGTTTGAGCAGACACACTTTCTTCATTTCCTCCCACTGCCAAAGAACCAACAACTGGGAGGTTTTCATCTTGCTCCAATAATGCATTTTGCCTTGTACCGGACACCTCATCAACCTTGGGAGCTTGAACCTGGCCCTATCAAATTTCCCACTTGTAAAGGTGTTAGACCATCTATAAAGACCTCAATAGAAGGCACCTCAATAGAACATTCAATCAAATTTATAGGAGTGACATTAGTGGACACCGTGGCAGGGACCTTCGAGAGTAAGTTCCTCTTTCTCTGAGTCTACGTAAGGTTTTCCTTGACCGTTCACCTTTGCAACCTGATCACTGATAACTTTATCAAGCAGCAGAGTAGTAGAAGGGTAAACAGTAGTACTGAAGAGCTTGTTGTTGGCTTGCAATATGGGTATATCAACTTGTTTTGTTATATTGGAGACAACACCAGCCTCCCCAACAGGTTCATCCAATTCAATTTCAAGTAAATCAAATGAATTGTGCAGTGCCAAAGTAGGATCCAAAATGGAGTCCTGTATGATTGTTGTGACAACCTCATCATCAATGGCTCTGTCATATTCCTATATCAGACTTAACATGTCAATTCCAATGGATTCATTAGCTAGTTGAGCAGTAGTGGCTGCATTTGGAGTCTTGTTAGTTTGCATCTTGTTATTGGTTTCCAAGTGCGCATAAGGCTTCTCCTGTAACACTACAATGAGAGCTTTCTTGGTAACTTTGGTGGAAAATCCTGATGCAGCTTCTTACAATTCTGAGTTGAATGACCTAACATCTTGCACTGGACACAAATGAGAGGTAGTCTCTCATATTGAACAGAGATAGGTAGAGAAAATATTTCACTCTCCACTAGAATAGATTCAAATAGCTTAGTAGATAAGTCCACATGAACAAGCACCTGAGTAAAGAGACCAAATTTTCCAGATGCGATTTCGAATGATGTCTTTTTACGCCAATACTCCTGTGGTAGCTGCATCAACCGGACCCAAATCTGAGCACGTGTCTAAGCTTGGCTATGGGGTTTAAAAACTCTCGTCCATGAGAAGAAACGTAGAATACCTGGCTTCAGATTTACAATACCCAAAGCCCATACCTTCCACATATCTTCCGCGGATCCAAATTTGAACTCAAAGAATCCTCTTCCGAGAGGAAGAACACTCCAATCCTTTAAGGATGACCATGAGTTGCTCAAATTAATCTGCAAAGCTTGGGTAGGCCAAGGAGTATCCCCCTTATCTAGAGTAATCCTGCCATGAAGACTCATTCTACAGTCTGCAATACTTGATTCCAATTCGTTTTGAGTGATGCAAACCCTAACAGTGTCACCCATTATAACTTTTGGAGGGAGTTGATGGAGCGGTGAATCACAAGAGTCTGACACAGCTTGAGCAAAGGATTTCTCAAGTTCACGGAGATTCTGATTTGCGGTGTCCAGAGATGCCATGAAGGGCCAGGGACAAACCATCGAGATCTAGACACTACGCTGGAGAGAACCCAGAGAGTGGAGGAAACCCGGCGAAGAGGAGGCAAAAGGCTAAAGGAACAAGCGAATCAGACAGATCGACGAAAAAAAAAAGAAAAAGCGCAAAAAAAGCTCACCAGAGCTTCACCGAAGGTGATTTACGGCGCTGGAATCTGATGTTTGAGGAGAGAGAACAGAGCTATCGGTGAAACATTTTAAAGGATCCAAGTTATCAAATCTCAATGCGACTTTAAAATAGAACGAGAGTAATGTGTGTGTGTGTGTATATATATCCTTTATGAAGGTGTCTTTTAGCAAGTTATCATATATACATTTGCTAAAAGACACCAACTAATTTTTATGAAGGTGTCTTTTAGCAAGTTATAACTAAAAAGTTGATAATTACACCTTGAGGTGTGGATTGTTAAAAAACACTTTCATGAGTGTCTTTCAGGGATTACTTGTATATTACTCCAAAAAGTTGTTCTCCATTCGTCCCACAATACATGACAAAGTTGACCTTATTACACATGTCAATGCATAATTTTGAGCTTAAATATCTTGAATAATATATTAGAAAAAATTATGAAAATTTGATATTTTGAAAATATTCATCGAGACGAATCTAACGACATCTTATATGATATTATTTATCTTTGTATATTAGTAGAAAAATGTGGTCAAAATAAGTTAGGTCAAAATTGCACATTTTTAAATGGATCATCTATTGCGGGACGGAGAGAGTATGGATTAAAAACTTTTTCGAATGGTAAGAATCTAGAACACCATTGACTAGGTGGGGTTTAGTATGGGAAAAGGAAGTTGTTTCCCGTGATGGGAAATTTGATTTTAGCCATTTTATTAAACAAAGAACACACTCTTATTATGTTCTCTCAACACTAAATTTTTTCTACATTATCTTTCCCAACAATTCTCTCTCCTCCATGTCTCTCACGAACCACAACCTGCAAATGGAGCATTCATTTTTTGTGATCTAGCTTTGATGGAGGTAACATAAGCCTCGTATTCCTTCGGTAATCCTTCCAATATTGCATCACCTTGTTCCTGCAAGCTCATTGGCCGTTATGCAAAATCCAGAGCACTAACTAAAAAAAAGAATAATAACTAACTAAAATATATTTTGTTACAGAGTGATGATTCTAATAGTCTGGGATAAGATTTGGATCAATTACAAAGAAAACCTTCAATAACTCTGATTCACAACGAATCTCTGTTCAAGATCTGACGAAAATCCAAAAATTTGTTCAACATGAATGCAGTAGGTTTAGATTTGTTCCACTTTGCTAGATTAAGCAACTTTTTTTTTTAATTAACCACAACATAACGAGATTCAAATATTAAAACTAGTGAATTTCATAAAGAACAATGTCTTTGAGCTAATACAAAATCATAACAAGTGTGAGCCACAATGGAGAAGAAAGTGTAAAATATATGGTGTTGACATACCATCATAAAATGTGTGCACCTCTTTAATCTAATGGTAAAAAAAAACTTTCCCATCATGGAAAACAACTTCCATTTCCTAGGCTAAACCCCACCCCATTGACTATTATTTGCATTGCGAAAAAATGCACAGTAACCATAGGTACAAATATGTTTAATCAATGCACAGTAACCATAGGTTTCACAAGAATCATTTTGTCTAAAGTGTGGCTATCTCCTCTTATCCTCTCTTCAGGAAGAACATGTTTGCAATCATACACTGCTATGCTATGTTTTGTAGCTACCTCATCAGAATTTTCACAATTTAGTCCATGGACCAGCATGGCTTCACAATGGGCAATGGCATTAGAAAATTTACAACTTTATTGGTTGAATGGCAGAGATTACAATTTACTAGAATGTTCTGTTCCTCGCTTTCTGGGACGTTAGCTATCCAATCGATTTATGCCACTCATGGAATTTTTCTGTGTTTTATTCCTGTTCTGTTGTCTGGCGTGAGTACTAAATTCCGGCAAGGTTTGTCATTTCACACCAACAATTCAACTAACCTACATCTAGCTTGATCATTATGTTGTTACATAGTATCCACAATTAGTCCTTGCTTAGATAAAAAAAGACTTACGATTACCGGTGCATAATACTCCATTCATTTCAAAATGAATGCATATTAAGGTTTTTATACATATTAAAAAATACATTAATTAAAAAAGAAAGATGTTATTTTACTAAATTATCTTAATCAACTATTTGTTTGTTTTTTGTTAAAGAAAAAATAATACTTTGAAAATAGTGTATATAATATTAATTGAAGGGTACAATTGAAAAGAAAAAATTATTATTACATTGGAAACTGAAAGTGACATTCATTTTGAAACAATTTTTTTTTAGCTAAAAGAACACTCATTTTAAAGTGAAAGGAGTAATAAACTATTGATTTACTTTTTAAAATATCCCATTTTTTCAATTTAATCTCTAACTATATAGATATAATAACAAATTCCTAGAATATATAAAATTTGTTGATTCAAATATTTTTTTTTGAATTCAATTCTTAAATATATGAAAATTCATCAATTTAGTCTTTAACTTCTTAATACTAGAAACTAAATTGATGGATTTATAAGTTAACACTAGGTATTATTTGATTAATTAGTCTAATGACTAAAAATTTACCTTTTAAAATAAATAGATTGGGAATCTAGAGTTGGATCGTTTGCTTTTGAGTATTATATTTACATAGTTTAATGATTAAATTGAAGATAAGATGAAATAATTTAGAGACTAAATTGATTATTTATACTACGGCTGTGTTTAGTAACACAAATAAGCTAGCTTATAGCTTGTTGGACTAGCTTATAAGCTTGTTTCGATAGAATGTGATGTGTTTGGTAAAAAGTTTTTCTCACTAGCTTATTGCGTTTTTTAAAAAGCTAATCCAAGTAGCTTTTTAGCTTATAGCTTGTAACTTTTTATACTTTATTCCAATTTTAACCTTTTCTTGATTTTATTTTATTTTTTTATAATAAAAATAACTACCCATATTCTCATGGGAAACCCACGTTTACGATGTTGTCACATTTAACTTCTTTTTTTTTTACCCTTGCTCATAATTTTTATAATATATAATTTTTTTTAAAAATTTACAATAAATAGTGAAGAAAGTTAAGTTAGATTAAATTCATAAAAATAAAATAAAATTGTTAAATAAAAAAAGTCGATTGAATTCATAAATACATTTATCATTTTGGAGATGAAAGTAATTTGAAATATATTTAAATATTTAAAAGTAAATGCGTTAAGTAATAAAAATTCTATATATGATATTAAAAAAATTAAACAAGCGTGTCCTTTTATGTCATTTTATATTTATCAGCTACTTTAACATCTAATTTTATCAAACACTTTTAATTTTAATAAGCTAACTTTTCAGGTATAAGCTATCAGAGCCACCAGCTATAAGCTAGTTTTTCAGCTATCAGTTAACTTATCAGCTATCAGATAACTTATAGCTTATTTTTACCAAACACACCCTACAAATTCATGTTACTATACTACTTCAAGGTCACGATAATGGTTTTATTCATTCTACATGGATGATTGATGATCAAATTTACCATAGGATAAGTACTTCTACAATAATGATTTTGTGCTTAATATAAAGGAACTACACAAAGAAAAAAATAGGGAAAGTAAAGAAAGACAACAAGTCGGTACTAGAGAAAACTCCAAAAATTCTTCTTGAGCTTATTGCTGTTGTTTTTTACGATGAGTCAATATTTTAGGAGATTAGGTTGAATTTTAAAAGATGCCACATCACATTGAGGGGTATGTACATGTCACAATGGTGAGGTAAACGTGTTTGTATACGGTGCAACCTTCCAAATGAAAATAATCTATTGTAAATTTGTAAAGATCAATTGCAAGTGAGGCATTGACACTTCAACCACTTATATATCTTTTAATAATAAAAAATGAATTTGACCAAATGAGATATGAAGGGCTCACCTCAAGAAGGAAAAGGAAAGAGAAAAAAAATGTGGATATATTTGTTTCAAAGGAAAGAAAGTGATGAGGAGAAAAAAATGAAGGAAAAAATGACTTTTTATTGTTTGGAACTCTCTAAAATGGTGAAAGAAAGAAAGAATCTGGTGGGACCCACATCAAAATCCCTTCCCCTCACATATGGACGAAAAGGTAGAGACACATCAATATTTTGATTGAAAGTCAACAATACCCTTACTTTTATTGGTTTTCTTTTTCCGCTATTAGTTAAGTGTTTTTTTTTTTTCTTTCTTTTTCTAATTAATCGCTTTGTTATTTTGATATGTAGCCCTGGGCTTACAATTGCACTATACTCACACCTAGGCATACATTTTTTTCTCGTTGAAATATGTAAACATGTGTTTATAATTTATATGATAATATATGTATGTATTACTATATCTATACAGGGATATTTATGTCAATTACAAAATGTAGATCTTTCTTTCCTCTCACTTTCTAATCCACTTTCTCGTATACCAACAACCATAACAATCCCTTCATTTTCTATTTACTTTCTTTCTTTACACAATCTTTCCTAGGGGTGGCAAAAAAATCCATGCCCGCGGGTATCCGCGGATAAAATCCGTCATGGGCACGGGGCGGGTAGCTAAACAGGTACCCGCGGATATAATAAACGGGTATTTAACTACCCGTTACTTTGTGGACACGGACACAGATATGATGATACCTGTGCCCGTGGGTATCCGTACCCGTTAATAAATTATGTAAATTATTAAAATATCCATGTATATATATATATATATATAAGAGTTTGGATGTGGATTTTGGATGGTTTTATCTTTTATTTTACTTCAAGAATTTGCATGGATTATGTAAGAATCATATCTATTATGGTATGATGAATTTGCTTGGGATTATGTA
>Ga0228711_1001575_pt1 | contig 33868 bp, 21 predicted proteins | sample MedpolnodulmetaG_2_FD_177996 | JGI IMG/M metagenome (GOLD analysis project Ga0228711, IMG submission 177996) | Root nodule microbial communities from Medicago polymorpha collected in Santa Monica, California, United States - brown nodules | ecosystem: Host-associated > Plants > Roots > Nodule... | reverse complement strand
TAGAGAAGGAAGATGATAGTTGAGGGTATTGATTGCCATATCAAAAAGCTTAGGAATAATTTGTTCCTTAATCTCACAACTTCTTCTGGTTTTGGAGACATTGGGAGTGAGAGTGAGGATTTTCAAGCTGCGGTTTTTGAATCTTCCTTAATTTATACCTTTCTCATTGTTATCTGTCTAATATATGTGTGGTACCTGATCAACAACATGAGACGACCTGATATGACTTTCACCAACATGAATGGTTAAGTCGAGCGTCTTACTCATCAGTTGGTGGGGTTAAAAACATCTTAATCGTCTTCTTTAAAACTTTGTGTTTGGAGGAAAGAAATATGTGGCGAAAAATGAGAAAAATAATAAATAAAAAAAGAAATTCCTTAATAATAAAATAATTGTCAGAAATCAATTTCTCATAACGAGGGAGGTAGCATGGCTCCCATCCCTCAGACGCACTCTCAGACTCAAGACTGCGAGAAGTGTTTTGGAGGATCTACCTCGTTCCCATCCTTTGTTTCTTTTTTTGACAAGAATAAGCTTGATTGTGATAATAGATTCAATACATGTTGGGATGTGAGAATAAATATGGAAACTAGTTTCCGTAGGAGCCACCCTAGCTAATCCATAAGCAGTTTGGTTTGCTTTTCTCCTAATGAATTTAACATTTGAGTTCATAAGATTGGTACAAAGCATATAAGCACATTTACTAATTATTTCATTATATTCCGATACACCGATCTGCTTCTCATATCAGGAAGAGGAGATCAACATCAATATCAATATTCATTCGGTCCGGCCAACACAAAAGCTTCTTCTTCATCTCTGATATAGATTCTTAGCCCACTCTATCCAGAGCTTCAGAAAGGAAGCGTCAACATTACACTTGTTCCTGCCTGAGATTGTTTAACCCATTTCTCAACCTGCCTGACCGCATGAGATACACTTGATGTTTGTTTTACCTCCTGAGCATTCTTCCAACTTGAAAACAACAGTGTGGCTCTATCACAGATAACCTGACACTTGTCTGAGGTATCATACCATATTATTTCTATTTTTTCAAATGATCCACATCAGAGTGCTAAAGATTGGCTGTTATGAGGGCTCTAAACGATGCAGAATTGCAAAAATAATAGAGGAGATATCACCTGGATTCAAAATTGCAAAAGCTATGTCTTGCCAAAGAACCAGCCCCTGCCAACATTGGGTGCTTTTGCTACATAGAAATAATGCGTGCAGGCTGTCTTCGTGGTCATTGCAGAACGGACACTACTGGGTACAATTGACTCCCTTAGCCTGCAGTCGAACCCTTGTTGGAAGAAATCCGCAAGCAACTCACCAAAGAAAGTTCTAAATCCGTGGAGGTATTTTGTTGCGCAAAATTTGCTACCAATTAACCATCAATCCGGCGCTGATGAGAATTTACATCCTTTTCCATGATGCTTCTGTATGTGCTACGAACGGAATAGATTCTGTTTTCTCAAGTTTCCAGATGCGTCTATCTTGCTGCGCCATAGAAATCAGAGGTGTTATGTGAATTTGATAAGCTAAACTGTTGTCAAACAAATAATAAATATTCTCCATGCACCATTGTTTGTTTGGTTTATCCTTTGTTTCTTATATACTACATGTTATTATTTTTATCATCATCATCATCAATTTAAATTTGTGTTTACGGCTTTCAATTAGTTGTCCTCTGTTGAAATTTATCATCATCAAATAACCTCAGCTTATGGTTTCATGTTTCAAATGAAATAAATAGTATATTACAAGGTGAAAGAAATAGATACGATAGACATCAAGTTCTGTCCAATTCCTACGAAGACACACCGGACTCTACAACATTGCAACAATGCTTTTTATTAAACTGGGGTTTTCAAGAATCAATTTTCACCCTTATCATTTGAATATGAGTTCTTAATGATGTTTCTTTCACAATCCCTCAAGAACTCGACTCCACCCTCATATCTCTCACATTGGCATCTACAAATGAAAGAATACAATCCTTGAAAACTTCTTTAAGATGTAAACTAATCAATCTCTCCTCCACCCACGATGCTATCTTCTACGATCGACCAATTTTTACTATTTGACTTCTCGTTGCAATTGACAATCAAGAAAATAAAAGAGATATAAACAATATCGACCTCGACAGCCAACTCAAAACTTTGTCGAATCTCTGTGACATTCACCAAATACGAAATAGTCTGAATGCTAGGTTGTTGCACGAAAGCAACTGTTGTATAGCTCCAATACGGTGTGAAATGAGCAAGGGTCGTTGCATCGTCACCTAGATGCAGTGAAAAATAAACAAGGGTTCCCACATCTTTCTGAACGGGTGCGGGTAAAGAAGCTAGTTCATGAGAATAGAATTCGTTTTGGAACATAGAATATAGACACTCTTACAGAAAAATTTATGGAAGTAGTAGACACTATGACTAGGATGACTAGGAGGAGGATTAATTTTATGTGCCTACAAGAAACTAAGTGGGTGGGGAAAAAGGCAAAAGAGTTAGACACTTTAGGATTTAAGCTTTGGTACACTGGTAAAGTTAGATTGATAAATGGGTAGGCATCATTGTGGATAAAGATTGGAAGAAAGATATTATGGATGTTAAAAGGATCGAAAATCGGACTATAGCCCTAAAGTTTGTAGTGGAACAAGACACCTTTAATGTAATTAGAGCTTACGCGCCTTGGGTAGGGATAGAAGAATGCCTAAAAGTAAAGTTTTGGGAGGAGTTAGAAGGCTTCATTCAGAATATCTTGTTATTAAGCTAATTGATTATAATTAGTGATCAAGAATAAGTAATAAGGGTATTTCAATTTTTAATTGGATAACTAATTAAATATTTAATTAATCGATATGGATTCTAAACATTCAGTTTTTAAGATGAATAAGTGTGGTGTTCGTGGTCAGAATTGCGACCCATGGTCTTTATGCCGAAGTATTTAACACATGTTGTAGAACATGCAAGGTGGCTATTCACTCGGCCGAAGTATTTAACACATGTCGTAGAACATACAAGGTGGCTATTCACTCGGATATGTTCATAATTATCTTCTTAAGCAATGGTTTTATTTTGCATCAATATAATTATTTCTCTAAGAAAAATGCTAACAAGTGCCCTTAAGACACTTGATAAGATATTTAAAATATAAATGTTATTTTTAGGAATTGTGTATTCAACACATTAAAACATCTAAAAAATAAATTTTTTACACGAAAGTTATCAATTGTTTCCATTTTCAAATTTTTAACAAGTGTTCATATGACCCTTGTTAGTGAGACCCGCTCTATTAAGTTATATTCGAGAAATAACAAATAGAATAGTATATTGGCTCATAGGTTGCAGCCTCTTTTCGTGTAAGGCGAGAGTGGTTGAACAAAAAGTTAATATTGGGTCATTCTCAATATTGAAGAAGCTTGTATTGTGTAATGAGTGTGAAAGTGAAGTTTGCCAATGCTGGAAATAACAAGCAAATGAGTAGAATAGTATGTTGGCAATTGACCTAAGTTTTATTATTGTATGTTTCAATTTTTGAATTATTGTAACTTTTGTGTTTAAAATATCATTAATGTAAATCGAAAACATACCTAAAAACATTGAAAAAAATCTATGCTTGTGACTATGAAGCAAATTTAGTTTTTTTTTTTTTAAAGAATGAAGCAAAATCGAGGTTGTTAAGTTAACTTTGTAGCTACAAACATGAGCAGCACTGTCATATAGAAAACAAGCTAAACAACACAACTCAACAATCATGAAAAATGTAATTTCAAAATGACTATAGTTAAGAGTCGCGATACATCATTTTCCGAGTAGCATGCTAGAATCATTCATCCGAAGCAACAGCTAAAACCAATAAATAAAAGCAGCGAAAATTCAGATTTGTAGTTGTACATCATTGAGAAAATGAAGTTGGCTTAGAACAGAACCCCCTTTGAGAGAAGTGTAATTCTTTGATAATCTTCGGGTGGGATTTGAGAGGTGCCATCTATTTATGTGAATTGAAGCTCACATTTCCTCGGCTCCATAATTTGCAAAAGAGAAAGCTTGTAGTTGTGATGAAAGGCATTGCATTTGGGGGACAAACTGCGGATGCATATCACCACTTCTTCGCCACAGCAGCCTCCGAAGTGACAACAATTAAATAAAATAAAAGAAAAATCACACATCTGAGGCGGAAACCAAAGATAAAATGAATGGTGCTATAAAAGTTAACAAACTAACGATACTTATAATGAATTAAAAGAGTGTGAAGAGAGGGGCAGGCGGAGACGAATTTGTTTAACCAATCCCAAGAAGAAGAAGAAGAATATTCGTCGTCCACAATGGTAAGCTCCATATGAGTTAAATTGAGAAATTGAGTAGTGTCTTGATGTTTGTAGTGTGACTTGTGTGCGAAGAAACTCCACATTGTAAAACAAGTTCAATGGAAAACAAGAAGAAATGGAGGAAGAAGAGTCAGAGATGTGGGCTTTGAGCAAATTGGGGAAGGGTTTTAACATATCTGCAGCAGCAGCATTATGATAATCAGCTGTAACATTTTTGATGAGTAAATCCTCAAGAAGCGGACACACAGAGAGAATCTTAATAAGAAATTGAAGCTTTAGAAAATGAACCCTTGTGAAATGGAGTTTTTTGAGGTTGGGCAAATTAGTAAGAGAGTTATGAACATAGTCAATAGTTAAGACCCCATTCCCATTCAAGTTCAAAACAACAAGAGTTGAACAAATTAGAATCTTCTCATACAAGTAAATGGGGGGCAGTGGGAGAATGCTGCAAAAAAGTGAGATTGACATGTTCAACTTTTCTATTGATTGCTTCGCCAAGCCAACCTCTTAACGAAGAAGAGTTGACAAAGGGAGACGCAGACAAAAGAGTTAAAGTTCTAAGGGGTTGGTCTCTAGAACATATAAGGGCGTTGGCGATGTCGGTATAATCAAAATAGGCGTCTTGGTCTCGATCATCCTCAGTGTCGTCCAAGTTGATATCAAGAATTCTTTGATAGAGTCCTCTCCAGCGTTTTGAGAGACAGGATGTTGCAAAGATTTGTTTTGTGGGCAAAAGAGAGAGGATGTGACATAGTAGTTCGACGGGTAAAGCGCTGATTATGTCTGCTTTTGGCATTGTTAATCAGAGTCGATTCCATCTCTTTGAGAGAAGGCTTGTTAGGGCTATTTGTGAGGAGGGCAAAAAGGAGAGGATCTGATGAATTAATTCATCCAGTAAATTGCTGATCATGTCTCTTGTTGGTGCCATATATATTGTTAAGTTTCTTTGTTGATTGGATTGAATTCAACGAAAGAAGGGAGATTCTCTCTGGCGTTAGGGTTTCAACCTATGACTGACTGCAATTGCAATGGATTTCAACCAAGTTGACTTAAATAATTGAAAATTGCTTTTTTGTCTTCAATGAGTTCCTAAAAATACATGGAAATTCCATAATTGCCCCCGGCTGCAGTTAACTAACGCTGGCTAGCTCCCATTTTGCGCGTTTCAGTCAAAAAATAAAAATCGAGACTTATTCGAAATGCTACGAAACTTTGCTAACAATCTCGTAGTCCAATGAGTAGCCGCAATAAAACCAATAAGGGCATCTTAACTTTATAGGATTCTCTCTGATAAGTCTATGAAATTACAAATATTTTAATGTCGAAATCGTAATATTTAAACATCTTAATTTTTAAACAATTACTCAACACGTTTTTTTTTAATATTTGAAACTGTTTGAAAAAGTTTAATTTTTATAGTTGTTACCATCTTCAACAAATAATTTTTTTTTTAATTTCACATGTGCAAATTTAATTCAATATTTTTAATCTAGCCCAGTAGGGTAACCTGACCAAGGATTCAGAGGGTCGACCTAGTGCTACCATGTTCGATTTATGCACAGTTGAATAATATTCAACCTACGTTGTCAATGTTGGGACATGTGGTCAGTAATGGTCCGAATCAATTATTATCTTTAAAATTCACATTAAAAATACTTTCAGTATTCACATTAAATATCAGTCTTAATATCTTTTTTTGGTGGTGTCCGAAGTTCGAACCTTAGATGTTGTATATATTATGCATTGTAATTACCAACTAAACTAAACTCATGGGAATATTCTTGATATCTGTTTAATAAAACAAAAATGTTTCTAAAAATGCACCAAAAAACAATTTCTTGAAACAAATTCTTAAAAGGGAAATGCTGAAGATAGCGAGAAATGATGTAGCGACATTTTCACGAAGGCTTTGTAGCATTATACAATTTAAACTCCACTATCCTGTTTTTGCCAACCAGCATGAGATGTGATTGGTTCAACACTAGTTTTCGAGAAGTTCGTGATAAAAAGCTTTGGGACAAATAGCATTGTTGTTCTTAAAAACAATTTACTAGTTAATACTAGTAAAATATAAAATCATCACATGCACTACATTAGTTGTTATATACTAAAAGATAAAAGATAGTTAACACATAAGAAAAAAGATAAGAGATAATATAATACAGAAAAAGTTGAAAGGTAAAATTCATACATTCCCAGGAATAAAAAGATAGAAATATGCATGTCTATGTTTGTTACAAGTTTACTAAATTTTATTTTCGGGTATAAAACATTCTTGAGAATAGAAATTTTTTCTCAAAGAAAAGGGTGGGAATAAAGTTCCGATGAAGATGAGAAAAATTTCATATGTAATTATATATTATAATCCCTATTTTTATGGTTTTCGGGAATATTATAATGTTAAACAAACATCTTTTTTCTATATACCTTAGAATAAAATTCTTGTCTTTATGTTCCAAAAAATGTTATTCCTAAAAATAAATTTGATAAACTTGAAACAAACAAATTAATATAAGAAATGACAAACACAAACACATAATGCTTCCTTAAACTAACATTAACTTTTTTTGACCCTAACTAAAAAACATCAACTAGAAAACTAATCTAAAACTCATGTGTCCACAAGTTCTTGAAGCATATCCAGCTTTAGTTTCTACCATTGACTAAAACAACATTAACTTTTTTTTTTACTCATAAACCAACATTAACTAGAAAACTGTATTAAAAACTTGTGTATCCACAAGGTCTTGAAGAAGCATATTTGTTTCTCCCATCAACTAACACTCCGTTTGTCACAGCAGTCCGTATGGCTTTCATCTGAATAACAATTTCCTTCCATCTCAAAACAACAACAATAAAGGTAGCAATAGACCATATGATGCAAGTAATTATTACAGTGAGCGTAGATATCACATGCACTAAGAAGACAGACAAAGGACATGAATATACCATTGTCACCACAATTTCCACTATACTATCACTCACATGAGGTTGTAATGTGGTGTAAAGGATTAGCACAAGTAAAAGTGAAAGTATAACAAAAAGTGATATTCTCATGAAAAGAAGGTGTTTCACAACAATTATGCATAGTAACATTTGGTATTATCTCCACATCAGCAAAAGCTAGAAGTACCAAAAGTATTAGCATTGAGATGTAAACGACTCTAAGAAACCTTTTTTGGTTAGTGACATGATGTTCTTGTGGAAGAGTCATTATTGAGGGAGCTTGGTTTTGTATTATCTAGGGTTTGAGAAAGAAAAATAAAAAGATGCAAAAGAGAGCTGAATTTTTGGAGTGTAGCTAGCTTGCTCTTTTTGATTAAGGAGTGCATGATTCAACAAAAAGATTACTATGGCTTCTACTCTATATAGAAGATACTACCCATAGTCCATTTTATTACATTGAAATATGCAAACATGTCATATATGCACAGAAAGAAAGAGAAATTTGCCAATGCTATAGCAAGAGGAATTCTTCCATGGTCACAAGACCAAATCAAAAGTGTTTGTACACACACACATAAAAAGATGGTCCTTAAAATATTTAATTATTTTTTTATCAATTTCCTTCTTATTATTAAAAAAATATTTCTTTATGTGTGTGACCAAACACTTTTTATTTGGTCATGTGACCATATTAGAATTTCTCATATAGCAAAACCATAGAACCGTTTGCCCCGTTTTAATAGAACCGTTTGCCCCGTTTTAATATTATAATAATACAATGCACCAAAGCTTTTGTCTTTCTCTATTTTGTTTATGAGTGTTTTGTAATATTTTTATGTGTTATTTTTTGTATTTTTCTTTGGTAACTCACTCTTTGATGCTAAATGTAGAATTGACTCAAAATTGAGTAATTCGGAGTTGAGAATCGTGAGATTTTTGAGGTAGAATGGGAGAAAGCCACTCGAAGACAAATCATGACATGATTTTTTAGATTAAGATGTAGTATTGTATGTGTACGAGTTTTATCGTGGCGCAATTTTGACAAATCGTTATATGATTTTGACAGTACATGAGTACTATTCAAGGCCTCAATGTTCGTTTTTGAGATAGAGCTTCAAGAGAGAGAAACTTGAGAAATCAAAGGAAATAACTTTAGGGTTGATGGTCATTGGTGAGGATTCTCTTGAGAGTTTCTTTTGGGTTGGGAAACATTTGTAAATACTTTGGCCGAGTGAAAATCATTGAGTGTCTTGTTCATTTAAGAGATTGGAAAAAGGATAGAAATTATGGTTTGTTCTTTGTGAGCTTGTTGAAGCTAATTTCTTGTAAGTTGTAACTCTTTTATATCTATTTGTAAAGAACTTGCTAATAGTGAATTGGAGAGATCAATCTCTCCTCCAAGTAAGTCAATTTGGACCGAATTGGGATAGACATTTTGTGGTGTGTTTGTTTCTTTTCTCTCTTTATCTTTTGCTTGTGGTTTTTGTGTTTTTCACTTGATTCCTAGATTGGATCTAGATTTGTTATTGTTGATGTTGCTTGAGGTTACTTTGATATTTGTTACTACTTTTCTTTTCTCCACGCATCTAAATTTATTGGTGTGATTTTCAGTCCAAATCTAAACGATGTGATTGTGACATTGTGTTTGATAACAAATATAATTTTTATCCTTTGGATGAAAATGGGTCTATTGAAGGATGAGATTTTTGTCAAGCAGTTCCTAAAAAGATTTTGAAAGTTAATTATCCAACCATTGTGATAGATAAGGAAGAAGAGAGAAAATTCCCATGTGAAAAGTTCCAAAAAAGGTGTATCGGAAATTTTATGAAGATGATGAAGTTGTTCTCCGGCTTGGACCGTAATGTGGTACCACGCCATCCTTCATCTTAAAATTTTATTAGAAAAAAAAATAAAAAATTGACCAAATTACTTTTAACCAAAAAGAAAAAAAAAACTCACGAAATTAATTGCAATGTTTAACAAGTTTATTATACTGTGATGTGATGTTATAATCTCTTTTCTTTGTTATCCAATCCAATTGTTTTATACAGATGAAGGATAAAGTGACTTCTATGTTTAATTTTAGAAAAAACAAATTTCTTAAAAAAAAAAAATATAAAAAAACAAGTAATTGTTATTTCAGCTACACCATTATTGCATTGGTTTTTTCTTTAAATTGATGATTGTAGTGTTAAAAAAGACTTAAGGTCACTTCAAATTACCTATTAGTTTTCATTACAAGTGTTTAAATCAAAATCGATTCAAATTAAAACTGTAAACTGTAAACTGGATTGATTTTTCAAAATTAAACAAAACCGAACCAAACCACGCACATGTAATTTAAAATTATTTTAATGAAAATTTTATTTATTTTATTATATTGATATGATAGATTGTGTTAATATGTTATTTGTTGATTAAGAAAAAAACTTAATACTACTTATTAGTGTAGGTTAATATCTTTTTCTTTTATTATTTCACATGTTTTTTTTTGTAGAATTACTATTTCACATAATCGATCATTATCATTCAATAATATTAATTTTTAATGAATTATATGTTGTATTTTTCATCAAACGTATTATTTTACCATTTTTAATAGTATCATCATTAATAAAAATAAACAAATATTATAATTTGGATATCCAAAACCAAATCCAAATTAAAACATTAAATTATATCGTATTTTCTAAACTAGTCATCTAAAATTAAATCGAACCACGTATATAATTTTATCTTTGAATAACTAAATTTTAAATTCAAAACCAACGTGTTTCAAAAAAAAATATCAAAACCAACGCACCTAAATTCAATGGTGTCAAAAATTACAACCATTGTTATTTTTCATAGTTATTTCTCTTTTGAAATTATAGAAAATTTGCCAAATATAAGGTTATATTGATTGAAATATAAACCACTAATTAAGATTGATCTGGTGAAGGGTTATGGTAGCATACAAGAGGCCCTAGATTCAAAAACATTATTAGCTTCATTGTACAAAAAAAAATTATTGAAAACTAAAGTATAAAAGCAGATATGAAACGGAATTTTTCATATCCAGCATTAAACAGGGGACAATTTCTATCAAAAAAAACAAATGAAGAGAGAATATGGGTCAAGTTTCTTATTGAAATTATTTTAATACTAATAATAATAGTAATAATATGATATAATAGTAATGATAACAATAATAACATTTTAAATATTTAATATTTTTATTAGTAGGTTGGAGTGATATTGCTCGTAAAATTCATTGGATGAAATTGAGAAAATTTGTGTCTTGATAGGGAGACAGACAGGAGGCTACGGGTTCGTAGGTTGAGGGTGGTTTAATTTAAATTTGTTAGAAAAATGTTGTAGGAGGGTGTATGTGAATTAGAGGGTTTGTGAATTGAGGTGCTTGTTACTAAATATTGGTTTTCAATATGGTCGAGTTTTGGGAGATTGTATTAAGGTGTCTAGTGATGTAAGACTTTTGTACATCCTATTTTTATCAACATGTAAGTATTTAGTATCATCTTCACATGGACTAGTGCATATCATAAACTGTTCAACATCAATTATCATCTTAAGTTTATGGTTTAAATGTTTGTTTGTTTAAAAACTAATCTAAGTAATTTACATTAAATAAAATAGAGATGAGATAGGGCAAATAACAATTAGGGTTAGAGTTCGTCAACCAAGTGTTACATATGTATTCTCATGATCACAAAAAACAGATTCTAGTTTTTAATTGATATTATCACGTATCACTCGACAACATCATTCATGTCTAAATAATGTTGTGATTTCAATTGTATCGTTTAATCGACGATTTCTCAATCTATTAAACGATCCAATAGAATTAAGTTCTTGATATTTAAAGTAATTATCAAAACCTAAACCCTATGTCTAGAATAAAAGTTTTTATAGAAGATTATTCTAACCCTAGATTCAAAAGTATCTTTCAATATCATTTCAAATTATACATAAAACATAAAACACAAGAATAATATCAATATCAAGTAAAAATTGCTACAACCATATATTTAAGGATAAAAAAGATTACATATTGCTTGATTAAGTACCTCTAATCCCAAAAGGGTAGATTTAGCTACAAAAAAGATGAAGATTCAAGACAAAATTCTTGATTTCTCTACAAATCTTGTGAAAATCCACTTCAATGACTCTTGCTTTGTGTCTCTCTCTCTAAAATGCTCTATCTCTCTCACACTAAAATATCAGCTTATTTTCAAAAAATGAGAGAAAAAGCTATTTATAGGAGTCTAAAAAGTGACAACTCGCTTAGCGAGTTGCTTTGCTGCACCATAGGAATGCTGCCACATTGCCTTCTCTTAAGCTGCCTTAACTCGTTGTGGCGAGTTCACCTCGTTATGGCGAGTTGGCCTTCAAAAATCAGAGCTTTCTGGAGTTTTCTCGCTTTTTGCTCGCTTTGGACTTGTTGTGGCGAGCTTGCTCGCTGCTGGCTCGCTCTTGGCATGTTGAGGGCGTGGAAAACTGGGACTTTATGCCATTTTCGCTGTGGCGGGTTGATCTTTGCATTTTTTATGATTTCTTTGGTCCTTGCTTGTAATTTCCTGCACAATTTGGTAGAGTAAGGCACATAAAGCATAATTGGCATTTATTCATCAAATTGTAGCTTTTCCTTAGATAACTTGCAAAACAAGGAATTATAGTGCCTAAAATAACACATAAAATATATCACTTTCTAACACTTATCATCTAGTCTTTTGAGAGTTGTCTGTAATAGGAAGAATATTTGTGTTCTAGATTTAGAAGACTTTGAGTTATATGGTGAAAGATATGTTTCATTTGCGGGTATGTGTAAGTTAGGTTTGGGAGTTGATGGCGGTGGTTGGAGGTGGCAGAGGAGAAAGTTGTTGAATGTTGCTCTTTTTTTGGATAATTGTACTTGCAAAAGTACAATAATTGTATTAGGTTTTAGTCTTGTATTGATCATGCCTTGAGAAGGCTCTTAAGGGTGGTATTTATAGCCCTCTATGGGCCTGATCTTTCGTGACTTAAGCAGTAAGGAAAGAGAGTACTTAGGTCTTTATGTCAAACACTAGAGGCTTCTAGAAGTTGACTGAGGCGGCACCCTGGGGAGGGCGCGCCCTGGGCCTTAGAGCCTTTTAAATGGACGTTGAGGCCTCTTTGAGGGTCCTTAGACCCTTTAGGAGGACTTCTGGGTCCTTAGGAAGATATTGACGGTCCACAGCCCCCCCAAGCACGAGTCTTGGGACAAGGCAAAGTGATTAATTGACGTTTCTTAAAAATTATTACATTGTGCTTGTTTATATTTTTGAGACATTCATTTGGATGCTCTCGTTGGAGCTTTCAGAGTCCCTCTAGGGTGGTTACGTTGTGCTTCAAAGCCCCCTAGGGTGCATGTTAATGGATCTATTAATACTTGATTATACATTGATTTTCGGATGCTTTGGAGCATTCTAGAAGCTTCTAGACGCCTATTGAGGTAGTGCCCTTAGGAGGACACGCCCAAGGTAGTTTGGGCTCTTACGGAGGGAATTTGTGCCCTTAATTACATATTGTCGGTCAACAGCCCTCCAAGCACGAGTCTTGGGACAAGGTAAAGTGATTAATTATGACGTTGGTTTGGATATTTGGAGTATGGGCAAAGCTTTCATTTTACACATCCATTGGCGAGATTTGCGCATTTTGCATGACGTTGTAGCACCTTTTATGAATCCTTTTTATTGGGTAGCTATGTCTGACGTCCTAATATTTTTACTCGCCAAAACGGAAGAAAATGAAGACTGGGCAAGCTGATACTAGGAAAGTTGAGGAAAGTGATAGAGTCACTGAATTGGACGAGGCGGTGAAATTTTGATTACCAAAAATACATGGAGGAAAACATGCCTTTCTCCACCATAGATATTTGAGCTTTGATCTTTGTTGTTGGTGCATGCCATGGAAAGAAAGCGTGAGGCTCTAGAGGAGAAGTACAAAGATTCTTCAAAAGATGTGGAGATGTTTAAGCATAAGGCAACTGCTATTGAGAAAGGTCGTATGACGCCATTGATGCGAAGAATAAAGATGAGAAGTAGGTGACAAATTTGACAGAGGAGAAGGTCTCATTTATTTAGGAAAGGGACGAGCTAAAGGAGGCCAAGTTCGAGGAGGACATTGCCCAAGCTCATACTGATGTGAAAAATGGAAAGATGGCATTGGCGGAAACTTTCGATGGAGATTTTGAGTGTGCTAAGGTGCAAACTCTACATTTTCACCCTACGCTAGATCTTAGTAGGTTGGACCCTTATAAGATTCTTCTAGGTCCTTAGGAAGATATTGACGGTTCAATAATATTTTTTAATGGATAATGTAGCTGATTAACGAGTATGGAAACATGATAGCCATTTTTTCAAAGGAGTTTACTAGTTGTTGACTCAAGTTAAGTGTCTTGCACTGTTGGATCTAAAAGGAGATCTTTGAATAAGGCATTATCATTAAAAGTTTCTCTTTTTGCCATTAAACGTGATAATTTTGCGACTCAAGATATTTTATTCTCTAATTCTTTGGTTGCTCATATGGATGATGGATGTGGGAAAGAAGAAAGTATTCATCGTAGTTTTCTTTAGCTGCGAATTTTTCGGTCATATGTAAACTTGTATTCTTAAGTGGTTGGGGATTTCTTGTGTTCTTATGAATAATGTATGCATGCATTCTCTCCAATTTTGTGATTCTCGTTTGTGTAGTAAAGACATTCAAAATTGTTTTCAAGTAATCTAGTTGGCTTGTATCTGAGTTCTTTTAAAATAGAGAAATTCATGGGTTTTTAGTAACAAAGAATTGTCTCTTTAGCAATTGCGCAACAAAATTAAATTGTTAGCAAGATGGCGGTTAAAGGCTATGAATTTGAATTTGTCTTTTGATTTGAACCTTTCGTGGACTAACCCTTGCAAGTATTGGTTTTTTCACCTCTTAGTTTTCAGTTGGTTTTTCTATGTTCTTTGTATCTGTTTTATTGTATTTTTTATTTTATGTTGAATGATTTTTTAATACATTTATTTGGATTATAAAATAATATTATTACTTCTAGAGCCTATTTTTTTTTATATTTTTCTGGTCAAATGTTTTTTCCTAGTCTCTTATATTTTTAATAAAATATCTTCCATGTCTTGACAAAAAAAAATATCTTCCATGTAATTTTCTATATAAACCCCACACCACTCTTCACAAATCATCATAGACTCATAGTAACACTTAATCTTCCTCTTTTTTAATCATTTATCTAGTCAAAATGCAAGGGTTCCTCACTTTTGTTTTGATTCTTAGTTTTATTTTACCTTGTCTGTGTACGAGACTAAATGGTGGAACCACAAACACTATTTATAATGTGATGCAATATGGTGCACATGGTGATGGCAAAACTGATGATTCACAAGTATATATTTCTATAAACTTTTTCTTAATAATTTTAATTAATATCTATACTTTTCATGATAAACTTTTCTCTTATATTATTTAATTTTTTAATTTTGTATCTTTATAAGAAGTTTATGGTTTGATAGATTATGACTAATTGGGTGGCCCTTTTTTAATTGTATGCATGTGTTAAATTGTAGGCATTTGTTAGTGCATTTAACGGTGCGTGTAAAGCAGCAGGGATGTCAACACTAGTTATACCAGCAGGAAAAACATTTATGGTGTCGAAAGTAATTTTTACCGGTCCTTGTAACGCCAAAGTTTTTGTTCAGGTATATATATATATAACATTCAACATAAGATATAACACCTTTTTTTTTAAAGAATAAGATGTAACACCTATTAATTGTAGTTTGGGAATTTCCATCAAGAAGTATATTATTTAGATGGACTAGACTTATAATATATTAGATAAATTATTAAAAATAAAAATATAGTTTAAAATGAATAATATGATATTAAAAAGTATTAATATTTTATATTGAAAGTATTTGTATGCATTCTTATTAAAAAAAACTATACGTATATTATTGTTCTCTGGAAATTTTCATATTGTGAAAATATAGTATATATATGTTAAAGATGTTAATATTTTTAATATAAACAATATTAATTTTGTTCAATAAAATAAGAGAATGATTTTGATGTATTAAACTTTGTATACACTCAATCAATCTCAAATCATATGTTAAATTAATTTTATGATATGGAATCCTTATCTTTTATGGGTATTTTTGAAATCTAAGATGAAATCAAGTGTTTTTTTTTTAAATATTACTCCCTCCGTTCCTTTTTAAGTGTCTTTTTAGGGTCAATTTTTTGTTCCTATTTAACTGTCTTTTTTGTATTTTAAGAATACGATTTGTCAATTATACCTTTTGTCAATTAATTTTATACTTTTTTAATAAAACTAATTAATGCTATCTATTTGGAAAACTAAAGCTTGTTTTTTTTAAACAAAGTTTGTTTGTTTTTTTTAAAACAAAGTTTGTTTCTTGTTATCTTTAATCTTTAAATTTAAACAAAATTTTGTTCCAAACAATGGTTCCAAGAAGAGTTAAAATTCTATAAATAAGATTAGTGGCAAGTGTTAAAGATTTCAAGTATGACTCTAGCATTGGTTGAAGTCATAGTTGAAGCCTTAACTTTAATTAAAGAAGTTGGAAGAAAGTTAATTTTTTCTTAAGTTTTGACTAATGTGAAGTTGAAATAATTTTTATATTGACTTCAAATAATTAAAAAGATGTGCACAATATTTAGAAAATTGACAATTGTTTGTTATGAGAGAGAGAGCGTGAGGAAAAAAAAAGGAATTTGTTGGAGAAAAAGATAATAACTGACAATTGTTTGTTACGAGAGAAAGATAACATATTAAATTTATTGAAAAGATAAAGTGTGTGCAAAAAAAATGTCTTTATTGGTGGATTAAAATGAAGGTATAATGAAAAGAAAATGTGTAAAAATACACATTGCTATTTTGATGCTAATTTTCTAAAAAGACACTTAAAAAGGAACGGAGGGAGCAGTAATTATTAAATTCAATTTTTATTCTTCTAAATTAAATTGTAAATTTTTTATTAAATTTAATAGTTTTTTTAAGGATATTCAATTTAATAGTAATACACCGATAGTAGTATAAAAAGAGCATAAAACTTACTCTTACGAAATACATAGCAACTAAACCCACGAACGAACATACTATGATCTCTAGATTATCAAGTGATGATCATGATTTATGTCCCTTTTCTTACCATTCTTATGTAAACTCTTCGAAATATATAACATAATCATAAAAAAAAATTGATAGATGATTTTTTTTATGAAGTGGTTATGTTAAATTTCCATCTCTTAAACTGGAGTGAGGTGTCTAATCTCCAACCTTCTGTATATCATGCAATGTCCTTGTCAATTGAGATTACAGAAACAATTATTCACATCTTTTATTGAGTAAACTTCTACTTACATTGTATATATATATATTAATTACACGCACACCCACCTATAAATTCTTATTTTTTAACATATTTTCTTATTTATTCATATATTTATATTTTTTATCATTCCTCACGGAGTATTTCTTAAGTCAACATTTGAAAAAGTAAATTATATTATGATAGCCTTATTTATATTATTATATCATTTGTTTTAAGAAATTGGGAACGAGAGAAATCATAATTAATTAAACGGCATAATGACTATTTAACAATTGTATCAAAGATTATTTAAACTTTGTCAATTACGATTATAAAGTCAATCTCTTATAGTTATACATTTTTTTATATCAGCATTATAATTAATTTTTAATGAAAGGTCATGTGAGATTTATGACGAATAATGTGATATATAATTAAATAGTTATTTTTTGTACATATATAAATAATTAGTTTAAATATAGTAATTGCAATTAAATATTCTCAACCTCTACTCTTAAATATAATATATGTTTTTTGAAATATAAATATTAGTGATGATTTAAATAAATGAATAAATTCTATTAATTTATATTTTTTTATCTTTGCATATATCAATATTGCAGCTTGAAGGGCAGATAGTTGCACCCACTAAGGCGAATTCCAAAGCACAGTCATATTGGTTTAGCGTTGAATATGTAAACGGACTCACAATTGATGGTAATGGTCAAGGAGGACTCGATGGAGACGGCTCTACTTGGTGGGCAAGCAGTGGTGAAAGACCTGGGGTATGTATTAAATAATTGAGCCCCAAAATAATATTTTGAATTGATTGTGAGTATTTTGTGACATAATTTTTTTATGATTATGGTACAGGCCCTGTTTTTTCATTCTTGCAACGATCTTAGTGTTAGTAACCTAAGGATCACCAATAGCCCGAGTTCTCATGTATCCGTTAATATGTGCAATCATACAACATTCTCTCATGTATCCATCAATTCACCTGCTACTAGTCCCAACACTGATGGGTTTGACATTTCTTTTTCCAATTATATCCGTATAGAAAATTCCAATATAAAATCTGGTAATTAAACTTTATGTAATTTTATAATATTTTAAATATTTAGTATATCTTAAAAGAAAGTTTAGGTTTTTATTTTACTTTCGCACCGGTTTCCGACCCACCAATGGTGGAGGACTAATCTGCCTCATGCGTAGATGCATACACACTGACCAAACGTTGTTTCCCTGGGAATCGAACCCGATATTCCCCGGGTATGTCCTTGGAAGGAGCTCCTTGCCATTGGAGCACAAACAACTTGGTTAAGTTTATGTTATTATTTTAAAAAAGAGAGTCAAACATAAATTGTTATGAAGAGAGAGAGAGATTAGAACTAAACAGTAGTATAAATAAATGTTTATTTTTTTAGAGAAATTATCTTTATCCTTGGAATGATTAAATTTTGCGTAAATTTAATGAGTTTTATTTTCTTCTTCTTCTAATAAACAGGTGATGATTGCATTGCCGTTAATGGTGGCTCTAATTTTATCAATGTTACTGGGGTTACTTGTGGACCCGGTCATGGGATAAGGTTTATAAAAATTGTGTATATCTAAAGTTTAATTTCTTATATACATACTATTTCCACTTTAGTTTTTTTTTTTACCAAATATATATCTCTCTCTCCATGTATATATGCAAATGGAATTTGGATTATCTATGACTTTGAAAACATGACACACGCTCTAATCACAATATCAATCTTCTATGAATATCAGGCATCTAACATCCTAAATTGATATTTAAAATCTTAGTTTTAACTTTGAAAAGAAATTTTTTATAGACAAATATTAATTGTTAGTAGTAGTCAAAGGGTGACTGCTTGACTTCCTAAACTTTTTTTTCGGATGCCAGAGTTTTAAATTTATATTTATATTTCTTTTTCTTCCACAAAACTCATAAAAATGTATATTATGAATTAATCAGTGTTGGCAGCCTTGGTAAAAAAAGAACTAATGATCAAGTTTCCTATGTTCATGTGCGAAATTGCACATTCACAGAGACTGAAAATGGAGCACGAATCAAGACAGTTCCGGTGAGTATAATTGATAAAGTTAAATATATGTATAGTTCTTATAAAAATATGGATCTTTCAAGTTTCATCCATGCTACCTCTAAAAAAAATCCGTATATTATTCAATTTTAGTCCTTATCTTTTACATAAACAATGTGATTTGAATATCTCTGCATTAACTAAAAACTTGCTAATATTTTTTATAGACAAAAACACAATATTTTTGTTAAATACATACCAAAAAATTATTATTATAAGTAGTTTAGGTAACATATAATAATATAAAGTTATAAATTATTTCATATTGATGATGTCAATAATGACTCGTGGAAAATATAAATAATTCAAAATTTTCAATGTTACAGTGTTTTATATCTTCTATTTGACAACACTTCTAGATATTGTATCACGGAATAATAACGGTTTGTTTAAACTCAGCTATACTACATCGATGTTATAGCTGTTATTTGACAATACTAATCTATATACGAGAATACATTTGTGGCTACCACTTATTTTTACATAGATATATATTTGGAAAAACATGAAAAATTAATGAATACAGGTCTGAATGAAAGTTTTGTTATTATGAATCAATTGTAGGCAACTTTAGGCTATTGTTACTGAAAATAGTATCGTATACCATATCATAGATATCTTGGTATAGTTTACACTCAATATTAGTTCTAATCTCATCGTCAATTTTTTTGCAGGGTGGATCAGGTTATGCAAAACATATTACATTTGACCAAATCATCCTTGTTAATGTTAAGAACCCCATAATTATAGATCAATATTACAATGATATTATTTTCCAGGTACATATTTCATTCTACATTGTTCATAATTATTATATCTCTTGTGATTTCAACAATGTATTATTTTCTTTAATTTTCTCGCGTAATGACATCTATAGATAATTGTAATAATGTTGGCTTGTTTTATATAGTAGAGTTATATATTGTGAATTTTGTAAATGATTAGAATGGAGATGTGTTGGTGAATTATGTGACATATCGAGGATTTACTGGAACTTCAGCTAAGGACTTAGCTATTCAGTTAAATTGTCGCCCCTCTGGTTGTTTCAACATTCAATTGGATCAAAACAACATTGTCTCTGCTCAACCAGGAACAAAGACTTCTTCTCAGTGTAAAAATGCTCATGGAACCGCTACAAATACTATTCCAAGTGTCACTTGCTTAATTAATTAATGTTTTATTGACCTCCATTATGTGGGTAAAAAACTATTTAAATAGTGTATCATTAATAAACTTGCAATGCAATTCAAAAACTTATTTATATGATATTTGAGGTTAGGAGAATAATGACTTAATGTTCTTAGTTGGTTTATTCTAGAAGAGGTTGAAATATTGTGGTTGATCTAGCTATCTTGCTATGTGTATGCACTAGTTTTTATGAGCATTATTTAGCCTCGTGATTGGAACCAATGGAAAATAGATAAATTTCTCCTTATTTCATCTCCAATTTCTTTATCTAAATTTTGGAGTTTAACCCTTCTTAAATTGGATGTACCAACTCTTCTTTTTGGCCGTATTGTCATTTTCAATCAAAAACTAGATATTTACATTTATGTAATCACAGAGTTGTTGTTTGACAATGCATCAAATATGTGATGCTCTAACTACAATAAATTTATGTCATATCGTACACTTAATTTTCACATAGCACTATGGTTTTTATCAAACTTTGAATATAACCATTTCACATGTGATGAGAATTTCGATCACCATCTAACACATTTTAAAATTAAAGAACTGAACTGCACATCACGTACAATAGAGTTCATGTAAAATTAATATTTTCATATGTTTAATTGCAACATCATATTATTGACCATATCAATACAATATATACAAGTGTTTGGAATACATCATGTATTTAAATATATAATCAGCCAACACTTGTTAAATTTCTATTGTGAATTTCAATTTTTTTTAATTGTAGTGATTCATTTTCTTTATATTCAAGAGACTACACATTTATACGATTTTATAAATAAAAATATCTAATATCCCCATGTTTAGTTCCATTTTCTTATTATTCCATACACTAAGTTGCTCAAGTTCTTCACCACAGTCTTCCTACTCATAGTGTCTAATCTAGAAAAAACAAAATCTTCTTTGACTTCCTTAATCCTCTCCAAATAAACTCCCTTTTAATCTTAACCACCTCCATCCACGCCTTGTTCGACATCTTCATGAAGGATGAGTAGAAAATAGGGATCACACTCAACATTGAATTAATCAAAACAATCATACTCTCAATTCTAATGCATTTGTTTCTCTAAGATCCTATTGCTTTCAAATAATGTCCAACATTGGTGTCACGATGCAAGGAGTTTCTCGTAATAAATTTAAAATCTCTTCTGATGGTTTGTGGAGTAATTCTCATTTCTCACCTTCAACATGTGAACAATACTTTGTGTATTGTAGAGGCGACTATAATCCATGGGTTTTTTAAGAGGTTACGAGATGCTTTAAGATGACGTTGGGTCTAAAAGTTAACTTTTGGAAGAGTTGTTTGAAAGAAACTATTGCGTAACAAAATTTTATTATTATGGCAACTAGATTTCTTGATTCTCGACTTGGAACGACCTCGTTCAAGTATCTTGGTCTACCTATGGGGATAATCCACGAAAATTGTCAATGTGACAACCAATGTTGGAGGTTTTTTTGGAAGAGATCATGATCTTGGGAAAACAAATACACTAGCCTCGGGGGTAGGATTCTTGTGATTAATTTAGTGTTGAGTGTGGTCCCTACTTTCTACCTATCTTTCATGAAGATATGCCTATGAAGGTATGAAGGGAGGTGGTTAAGATTCAGAAGGAGTTTCTTTTTGGCGAACTAAGGAATTCAAAGAACAGTTATTGGGTGAAATAGGAGGATATTACAAAAATAAAAAGTGAAGGGGTCCTAAACCTGCGAGACCTTAGAGTGGTTAACATAAACCTTCTAGCAAAATGGAGGATAGGTTTTTATCTCAATAATAGGAAGTTTGGAAAGAGATGTTAGTGGTACAATATGGTCATCAAACTATAAGGAATTCTATATTTGAGGATGACGATGATGTGAGGATGGACTCTATTTGATGAAAAGACATATGATATATTTGGTTCTCTAGTGCTTCTTAGAGAACATTAGGTAATGGTATGCTTACTCGGTTTTGGAAAGACATTTGGGTAGGTGAAAACACATTGTGCTCTTGATTTACTTGCTTGTTTAGAATTTTGGTTCAAAAGGATTGCATGGTAAGGCAAGTCGGTTATTGAAAAGTTGACATGTGGATGTGGTTGTGTACTTGAGTAGGAATTTTTTTGAATGAGATGAATCTATTTTTCAAGAACTATTAGATATGGCTGGAGGAGTATCTATGACATCTGAGATAGATAAGTGAGAATGGAGGTCAGAGAACGAGGGAGTTTTTATAGTTAAATCTACCTACTTGCTCCTTTCTAAATTGATTTTATCATCTCATGATAGACTTTCAATGGAGGCATTTAAGTTAAAAAAAACATTTGGAAAAGCAAGACACCTTCAAAGGTTTGTGCATTCTCATGGAAACTTGTATTTGATAGGGTATGGTAGGCCACAAGTGCATAATTTATATCGCGTAATTTTTTTTTTGATCTCATGAGAGCTAGAGTTTTTTTTCCAGAGGCTCGTGAGAGCTAGAGTTGACTACCAATTCCTTTTTCTAAATTGGTTAGCTAAAAATATTAGATTTTTTAGTGATTGATTTTGGTAGAGATTTATTTAACAGTAATATACAAATATCTTAAGATTATAGCTTCCATCACAATATTAGAAACTCCAAACACATATCTATTTTTTTTTTAATAAAAGTCAAAGTTCTAAAGGTGGGTAAATTAATGTAACTTATTACCCTTTCTGGGTATTGCCTAAGCATGCTTTGAACTAACAAATTCTCGTTGATGCTCAATAAGAAATAAAATATACTTAAGAAGAAAAGTTTAGGAGATGTGAGACTCCTCGTTGATGCTTCAACTGTCCGCTTTCCTCTTGAACCGCCAAGTCTTGAAATGAATGTTCACGTGTGGAAGTAGCTCTATTTATAGGGATATTTCCTACTGAGTTTGGATTGAAATTCTAGGCTTTCCCCCAACTCATATGAAAAATACAACAAAAGTTGTATTTTATTAGAACAGTACATGTAGGGTGCGTGGCAGCTGGGGCGCGTGCCCTCGGTCTTAGGTGCGAAAATCACATTTTTTGTCGTTCTTTGAGTGTTTTACTTCTTCGACTTGATCTTGGGACAAACTTTTCCCCACCTTTAATGTCTTCAAAGCCTTATTAAATCTTAATAATCCTCATTCCACTACTTCTAAAACTTCAACATGGTGCCTTGCTTGCCGAATTACATGATTTTTCCATAAAAAATTAAAATCATCAATGAATTGTTTGGTTTAGGTAAGAAACAGAATTGCACGACTCAATTGAAAACATCACAAATCATTCCTTAAACAATAAACAACTTCTCTAAAATTCTTCTATAATAACTCAATTATCTAATAAACTGACTCAAAAACATATTGAAAAAAACGTAAGATGACATGTCATCAGTGGACTAAAAAATCTGAGAGAGAATACACCATATAGGGAGGAAAGGTTGATTTCTCATCTCATTAAGGAATTAATGTTATTTTATTAGTGATGATGATATTGATGTTAACTTGAACTTGCATGTTTAATATTTAGAATATTGAATAAGTAATTAATGAAATCTATCTCCGTCATTTTTATCTCCATGTTATCTCACATTACTTTTATTGATTATTTGTATATCATTTGAAACTTATGAAAGAAAACCAACCAATCATTAACTTTAGAAAATAATCATTGTTGAACGGCATAATATCACCAAACTTCATGTGGACACAATAAAACTCATACTTACTTTTGATACTATATAAAAATGCTCGACCAAAATGAGTAGTTAACATAATATCCAACATTTTTTTTTATTTATGAAAAATTTAGTTCTCTTTACCAAATGATGCAATGAAATATGTTATCAAATAAGACAAGACTTTAGAAATAAAGTGATCGTGGTTATGTCGTTAATGAACTTTATAGTGAATGTTGAATTAATCATTAACATCAAATTCAGTTCAAACCCTTTTTGAAATAGTCTTGATCATACATTACCTACTTTATGGTGGAAGTTAAGAATACCACACTCCATTTTTACTGAAATTAAAAGTTAAGATAAAAGAGACAAGATTTGCAAGCAGGGATTAGGTCATGAATTAGGTCAAGAATAAAGAACTAGATTCTTACAACGTGACAAATCATGGTTTGACTCTTGATTGAAAGATATATTTATGTTTGATTTAATGTAGGACAATATAGTCAAACATGATTAACATGGTGGATTGAACACCTAATAAAGAGAAACAACACACAATACATTGACATAAACACTTGTAAGACGTTGTAAGAACTTATGATAACATCTTATAACAAGTTCATAAATTGTTTTCAATTTTATTTTCATAAGTTTTCTAAGATAGCTAATGAAAACAACTTATAAATTATACAAAAACAAGTGAAAGTAAAACATCTGGAGCATCAAGGAGGAGTCTCACATCTCCTTATCTTTTGTTCTTGAACATATTCTATTTCTTTTTTATTATGTATTTTGTTACCATGAGTAACTTAATACCTTTTGATTATGGTTCAAAACCCTTCCACACTATTTATCTGCATCATGTCTAATAAAGAGATAGAGTAGATTCGAAGAATCATCGTCACTAATAGTCTAATCAAAAATATCTTAGTGGACTAAACACGTGGAAAACAAAAACAAAAGACAAGGATTCATTCATATAGTTTCATACAAAAACAAATTATTATTTTTAGAGTATGCTCAGAAAAACATAGTAAAATTTGTATGATTGTTCAAGTGTGGAAGTGAATAGGTGTCACAAGAACCGCAATCTCTCCTAAAAAACCTACCACCTTGACCAACCTTAACCTTAACCTTCACACATTAACCTCTCTTGTCTGTCTCACTTTCTTACCTATTCAACTTTCTCTCTCTTCAATTTTCTCTCTCCTCCACAATCTCTTCCAATTCTGGTTTCTCTTTCACTCTCTCCCTCTTCTTCTTCTTCCCCTCCCTCTCTCTCTCTCACAGTACTGTGATCATTTTCATTCAACAAAACCCTAATTTCACTCTCAAGGTACTTTCTTCACTCTCTTCTCATATTCATCACTTTCATTAATCTCTGTGTCAATTTTTCAATTGGGTTTTCAATTAACGGTGTTATTGTGCATGATTTTAACGGTTTTAATGGATCTGCGTTTTTGGGTTTGCAGGGAAATTTTGTAAAGAGGAAAAAAATTTCATTTTTTCTTCTTTCAATTTCAATTTTGTGAAAACTTGTGATTTGAGGGATTATTCAGGATTGGTATATATGTCCTTCAATCAACCAAAAACCGAAAAGAACGACGCCTTTCATCGAAAATCTGGGCGACCGTCTAGCTTTAATCAGCACAGAGGTCCCTCAGGTGGCCATGGAAGGGGCAGCGGTGGCCCCGCACCGGCTTCGTCACTCTCCTCTAATAGGAGGTCAGTTAGGGTTTACTAATTTGCCATTATATGTGTTTTAATTGAATTATTGTGTTTTTATGATTTTGTTTTGATTTTGGATGAATTATGAATAATGGGTAGTTTTTAATTGTGTAATATGTGGATTGGGTAAATGAGGGTTGTTTTGTAGAATTTGTATGTATTTTATACAGGTTTATAAAATCACTTTTGTGCATGTTTGGTTATGCGGTTACAAAAATTGATTTTGATTGAATTGGTTTTGTTAAATTGACTATGGCTAAAAATGACTCGAATGAGCGAGTTGAAGATAAAGTGATTTATGTTTGGATTGGGAAACTGGGTTTGCTTTGTAGAATTTGTGTGTATTTTACATAGGGTAATAAAAGAGTAAACCGCCATCTTGGATCGATCATGAAATTGTAAATGTGTCAAACTGAGACCTCAAATTTAAGAAATACCAAAATGCTCCCTTGAATTTTCCAACGTCAGTCAAATTGTTCAAGCTGCTTCTCTATCACAGTTGCTGATGCGCCACGTTAAGTGTCATTGTGGTGTGTCCACATGGATGCCAGTTAAGGTGGGACATGAACAATTGTAACAAAGCGACTTGACGGAATGAGCAATGTGACTGACGTTTGACAATTCAAGGGAGCATTTTGGTGTTTCGTAAATTTCAGGTCCCAATTTGTGACAGTCACTTGCAATTTCACAACCCAAAATGGTTGTTTACCGGTAATAAAATCACTTTTATAGTCTTTATTTGATGGAATCCATGAGTGAAGTTCAGACTCCAGACTAAGATAAAATGCTTGAAATACATATACGTATGACAAAGGGTCTTGCTAATAGGGCACATGTTAAGGAATCAGCAAATATAAATTTTGTCTTAAAAGATCGTTTTTTTGAACATTTTGAATAAATTGAATACACAATTTCCAAAACAAAGTTTCTATATTTACTTCACTAACAAGTGTCCTAATGGAACATGTTAACATTTGCCTAAGACAAATTACATAATAACACGAGTTTGTGAAGATTTACTATTTTGGTTTGTCAACAGTGTTATAAAAATCCTTGTTTTGTTGCATGTAGTTTGATGATTTTTAATTTGTTAACAATTTTTTTCTCCCATTATGAGTAGCGTGGTCTCTCTCTCTCTCTCTCTCTCTCCCCTTCATCTGTTCCTATTTTATTGATTATTTGTGTTGTGTGTTCCAGTTTTAGCAAGAAGTCTAATAATGCACAAGGTGGGCAATATAGGGTGAACCCTTCACCAGTGAATTCAACTGAGCCAAACAGTACTTACGCTGCTCGGACCATGCATAACGGTACTCATATACAACCGCAGATGCATGGTAAGCTTTAACATGAGTTTTTATTTAATTTTGGAAAATCTGATTCTTCTCTTCATTGGTTTTTGGTGTCTGGTTATGCTGTTCAGTAAAAGTTTACTACACCTGAGAAGATCCCTTCTGCTTTATACGGGAAGAATATGCAAATAATGTTTGTGTTTTAGTGTCTGGTAAATTATGGTTTTGTTTGTTTATGTAATTCATTAGTTTACGTGGTAGGATAGGAGCATCTGATGGGCCGGTTGCAAAGGCATCTGAATCAACAGCTGCACAGAGGAGCCCTAGAGTTGCTCAAAATGCACCAACTTCTCAACCGCTCCCTGTGAGCTCTGAACCAACCATTCCTACAAGCCCTGCGAAGGGTATGTTAGTCAAATGTAGATCGACTCCTGTTTTTTGTTACTCGTAGATTGGGTAACATGAAGTTGTGTTGGCGATTGATTTGTTTTTGATTAGTTGTTTTTTGTTTGCTTTGACTGTGATAGTTAAGTAATTTGAATATTTATGTCTGTCTCAGGAGATACATCAAAGGCATTCCCATTTCAGTTTGGATCGATTGTTCCTGGTGTTATGAATGGGGTGGCTGTAAGTTCCGACATATTATTGCTAAATGTATGGTTTATACGTGTTTTATTGAATTGTAAGGTGAGTAACTGATCATGTTCTTATAATATGCAGATTCCTGCTCGTACAAGCTCAGCTCCTCCTAATTTAGATGAGCAGAAGCGTGATCAGGTATTCACTTCTATTCTTTTTGGCACTTTCTCCTTGATGTCCGTACTTTTTTATAGTTATAGATAGTTGATGCTACTTCCCAATGCTTCCAAAGGAATGATATGAATACTATAGATACTGTTTTTGAAATTGAATATGAAAAAGGAGCACATAACAAGTTTTGTCTACTTGAAGTTAGCTTGCTTTATGTTATTTTTCTTCACTTTTCATTGCAAGTTTTTGCCTGATTTCTATTTTATTAAACTTTCAGGCTCGTCACGAATCTATTAAACCCGTTCCTCCAGTGCCAATCCCTACTGCTCCGAAGCAGCAGCAGCCACCTAGGAATGATGCAGTTGTAACCGAGAAAACTAATGCAAGGGATACTCATCTGGGGGCTAAGGCTAAAAAGGATCCCCAGTTGCCAGCTTTGACTCCGACAAGCCAGATGCAGAGGCCTTCTGTTGTTCCTGTACCTGGGATGTCAATGCCAACACCATTTCAGCAGTCACAGCCATCTTTACAGTTTGGCGGTCCCAATCCACAAATTCAATCTCAGGGGATGTCTTCGACACCCATGCATATTCCTATGCCAATGCCTATACCAATCGGAAATGTTGGACAAGTGCAACAGCCGGTTTTTATTCCAAGTCTTCAGCCTCATCCAATGCACTCTCATGGGATGATGCATCCAAGCCATAACATAAGTTTCGCTCATCAAATGAGTCATCAGTTGCCCCATCAATTGGGCAACATGGGCATTGGCACCGGTCCTCCATATCCCCAGCAGCAGGGTGGAAATTTTGCAGGTCCTCGAAAAACTACTACTGTCAAGATAACTCACCCTGAAACGCATGAAGAGCTAAGGCTTGATAAAAGGGTAGATGGATATTCAGATGGTGGGTCATCTGGTGCTAGGCCGCATCCTAATGTACTTTCTCAATCCCATCCTGTTAAATCCATTGCTGCTTCTCAGCCTTTGAATTATTATCCTTCTGGCTCATATAGTTCCAGTCCTCCCTATTATCAACCTCCTAGTTCTCTTCCATTAACAAGTAGCCAGATAACTCCCAACACTCAGCCACCGATATTTAATTATCCTGTGAACAATGGTCCACAAAATGTGGCTTTCATCAATTCACCGTCTCTTAGTTCTCTACCTGTTCATAAAGTTAGCACTCCTATTCCTCACATTGCTGAAGCTCCCACTGCAGAACGTTCTCGTGAAGTGCCTAAAGTGATATCGTCAGCTTCAACGGGGGTTTCTGTGACTATTAAACCAAGTGGTGTTTCTGCTGCTACAGACTCATCATTGACTAATTCTAGTATTTGTGGTGTTCAAAATCCCGAAACCTCCTCGGAAATCTCTACACAGCATTCTAAATCTTCTGAGGATTCTTCAATTTCAAGTTCACTGCCAAAACAATCTGCTGGATCTGTTGTCACTGCTGAGAAGCTTACAGTGCTACCTACACCAGCTGTGACTGTGGACTCTGTTTCAGTTGTGACTAATAATGAAGCCAACACGAGGGAACCTGTTAGTAGGTCCAACTCTTCGAAGGATAACCAGAAGAAATCTGGGAAAATAGGTCAATCATCTCAAGATCAGGTACATTTGAATTATTTTTAACACAATATTTTGGTCTTGGTATGGTACGGAGTGTTGGGCAGTTAAGAGCCAACACGAGAGTCAATTAAGTGTAGCGGAGACGAGGATGTTGCGCTAGATGAGTGGTAAGACTAGACAGGATAGGATTAGGAATGACACCATTAGAGAGAGAGTGGGGGTAGCACCTATAGTAGAAAAGTTGGTAGAAAATAGGCTTAGATGGTTTGGACATGTAGAGAGAAGACCCGTAGATGCCGTTGTAAGAAGAGTAGATCAAATGGAGGAGAGTCAGGTTAAAAGAGGTAGAGGAAGACCTAAGAAAACCATTAGAGAAACCATTAGAAAGGATTTAGAGGTCAATGAGTTGGATCCAAATATGGTTTTTGATAGAACACTATGGTGTCATTTGATCCATGTAGCCGACCCCACTTAGTGGGATAGGGCTTGGTTGTTGTTTTTGTATTTTGGTCTTGGTATAATTGATTATTTAATGTATACTTTTTGACTTTTCCCACAGGTTTCTGTGCAACCTCCTACAGTGGCTAGTATGCAGTCTCGAGCTGTTGACAGTAGTATATCTGATACTGGGGTTTCCACACCTGTAGGTAGTGAAACAAACCATTCTCCTGCAGTTATCACTGAAGATCTTCTCACATCTGAAGGATCTATTGCTGAAGTGGCTGATAGTTTGAGTGATCATAAGCATGATAAGATAGATGAATCATCCGAAGGTAAGCATTACTATTAAATGATGAACTTCTTGATAAATTCCAAATAAAATAAAATAAAATAAATGTGGCATTATAATTTACACAAACTGAAAATATGCTGCAAATGTAAGCACTGAAGTTTTAACCCTTAAACTATGTTGCATGGATACGGGTATGGTTCTAGGTACGAGATATGAGATTTTTAGAAAAACTAAGGTACGGGTACACATTAATAATATACAAAGAAATGTCTTTCATAAATATAACATTTAACAAAAAATATACAAGAAAGCATCATAATTTCTACATCACAAATAAAAATTGAGTTGAGTTTGGAAATAAATATACGTGATAAAGAAAATTATGATGGAAATAGGATATTTATTTACATAATAGGAGTGTGGTAAATGCTGTTATATAATAAAAAATAGAAAAAAAAATACAATGTAATAGGAAAAGTATCCACAAGTAACCAACGAGTACTGGGTAAAGGTACAAGATGAATCTTGGAGTACCTCCTATGCTTCAAAGCTTTTAAAACAATACAGAAAGAACAGGATGAATCTTGCTAGTTTTAAGTCAGGTGACAGGACAGATGATAGCTTAGGCATACCAACCTATACTGCATTGGATTCTAGTGATGCCTCTTTAGGTAGAAATGATAGTGTAGTTACTAATGAATATTTTTTATTGAAATTTTAGCATCAGATCTGCAGTCTGCTGATTTACCAGAAACAACCAATGAAATCAATGATAGTGCAGAGAATGCATGCAGTGACTCGATGTCCCATTCAGTGTCAGGTACCAAGGATAGACCAAATTTAGAACCAAATAAGGCGAAAACTACAGCTAAAGGGAAGAAGAAAAGAAAAGAGATTCTCCAGAAAGCAGATGCTGCCGGGACAACTTCTGATCTTTATAATGCATATAAAGGACCTGAGGAAAAGAAAGAAACTGGCTTAATTTCAGAGAGCTCAGAAAGTGAATCTACATCTGAAGGTTTAAAGCAGTTATCCGCAGATTCTGCTCAGTTAGATGCTGCAGTAAGCGAGAAAAGCGGTCACAATAAAGCCGAACCTGATGACTGGGAGGATGCAGCTGATATGTCTACACCAAAGCTTGAAGTTGATGATAAATCTCAGCAGGTTTTTGATGGAAGTGGAAATACAGAAAAAAAGTACTCGCGTGATTTTCTTTTGAAATTCTCAGAGCAATGCATTACTCTTCCTGAAGGTTTTGAAATTACGGCAGACATAGCTCAGGCTTTGATGAATTCCAATGTTGGTAATTCTCGTGATTCACATCCTAGTCCTGGAAGAACTGTAGACAGGTCATTGATGGAACGCCGTGGGAATTTTGTAGCTGAAGAAGACAAATGGAACAAAGTTTCCAATGCTTTTCATTCTGGGCGTGGTATGGATGGTATTGGTGGTAGTGGTGGATTTCGACATGGCCAAGGAGGCAATTTTGGTGTTTTAAGGAATCCTCGTGGACCGGCACCCATCCAATATGGTGGGGCGATCCTTTCTGGGCCAATGCAATCTGGGGCACATCAGGGTGGAATGCAAAGAAATAGCCCTGACGGGGAGAGGTGGCAACGTTCTACTAGCTTCCAGCAGAGGGGTTTAATTCCTTCTCCTCAGTCTCCCTTACAGATGATGCACAAGGCTGAGAAGAAGTACGAAATAGGTAAAGTGTCAGATGCAGAAGAGGCAAAGCAGAGGCAACTGAAAGCTATCCTGAACAAACTAACTCCTCAGAATTTCGATAGACTTTTTGAACAGGTAAAAGCAGTTAATATTGATAACGCAATCACTCTCACTGGTGTCATCTCACAAATCTTTGAGAAGGCTCTTATGGAACCTACCTTCTGTGAAATGTATGCCAACTTCTGCTCACATCTGGCTTCTGAGTTGCCTGATTTGAGTGTGGACAACGAGAAGATAACTTTTAAAAGGTTATTATTAAACAAATGCCAGGAGGAATTTGAGAGGGGTGAAAGAGAACAAGAAGAGGCAAATAAGGTTGATGAGGCCGAGGGTGAGGTCAAGCTGTCAAATGAAGAAAGGGAGCAGAGAAGAACCAAGGCAAGAAGGCGCATGTTAGGAAACATCAGATTGATTGGAGAACTATATAAGAAGAAAATGTTGACAGAGAGGATAATGCACGAGTGTATAAAGAAGTTACTAGGCCAGTGTCAGGATCCTGACGAGGAAGATGTTGAGGCTCTGTGCAAGCTGATGAGTACTATTGGGGAGATGATTGACCATCCCAAAGCTAAGGAACATATGGATGTATATTTCGAAAGGTTGAAAATATTATCAAACAACATGAATTTATCTTCTAGGGTGAGATTTATGTTGAAGGATGTAATTGATTTGAGAAGGAATAGATGGCAAGTAAGGAGAAAAGTTGATGGTCCAAAGAAGATTGAGGAGGTACACAGAGATGCTGTGCAAGAGAGGCAGGCTCAAGCACAAGTTGGTAGGATGGGTCGTGGTATGGGAAACAATCAATCTGCAAGAAGGAACCCCATGGATTTTGGTCCTAGAGGATCACCTATGTTGTCTCCTACTTCTCCAATGGGTGGACCGCGTGGGCTGTCTACTCAAACACGTGGATATGGTTTACAAGATGCTCGTTTTGAAGAAAGGCAATCTTATGAGCCTAGGACCTTGCCAATTAATTTTCCTCAAAGACCCTTGGGTAATGAATCTATAACATTGGGACCCCAAGGTGGTCTTGCTAGGGGAATGTCCAGTAGAGGACCGACAAATTCAAATATGTCTATACCTGATTTGCATTCTGGCCCTGGAGACTCTCACAGAATGCCTAGTGGTATTAATGGTTATGGCAATTTATCTGAGCGCACATCGTATGGCAATAGGGAGGATCTTGCATCAAGATATATGTCAGACAGACCTTCAAGTCCAGCTGGATATGATCATTCAAGTGCTGCATCTCATAATATAAACTATAGTAACAGAGACTTAAGGAATGATGATCGGAATCTAAATAGGCCTGTTGCAACTTCACCTCACGCTCAGCCACAAGGGCCAATTGTCTCTCAAAATGCTTCTACAGATGAACAACTACGGAACATGTCCTTGTCAGCAATCAGAGAGTACTACAGGTACTGTTTTGTTTTTGTGTTGTTTATATCTTTTCGGTTACAATTTTTGTTCATTACAGTTTATCTCATGAAAGTTGAGACATACAAATCTTTATTATAGTTTATCTTTATTTCATTTAGGATTAGGATTTTACCATTATCAGGATTGTAGCTTTATATCGTCTCATCAATGAATCTGCTGGTGCCAATTATGATGTTTCATTCTTTTATCGATCTTTTGTTGTACTTGCTCGTGTTTTTGGACTACAATCTACAAGTTTTAATTAGTTGTTTGATTTACCACCTTATTTCCTTTTGTAACCCTATTGTTTAAGCAAAAATAGGTCATGATTAGATTAAGTTCATTCCTTCATAGCCTTTAATAATATGATTAATTCCCGAACGCCCAAACCACTCCAAACGCCTCAATTCCAGGACATGAAGTTCAACACATAAAGCGGGACTTCGGAGTGATCAGGGTCTGTAACATTGGTCATTCACATGATATTTTTTTTATAAAACTGTAATTGAATTTTAAGGAGTTAAAGTTAAATGCAGTTTCCCCCTGGTCTATGTAGTCTTCCTTGTTTATGACTGAAAATCCCTTGCCTGCTAACTTATGAATATCATAGAATAGTAACGGTTGGAGACTGCGAAATGTTCTACACACATTTCGAATAGGGAAAGGAGATATGGGAAGCTGCTTGGTCTGGTAGATTATTGAATTCAGATTTATTTGTTATTGTGACGTTGTGGATTTGTCACACAAGTTTTAACGGTACGATTATAATTACTACATGTACGGACAACGACACTTACACTGCATACACACATAAAAGTATGTACATAGTTGTATACTCGTATTAGTTGAGAGCATGGGATGCGTTAATCTTGAGCATGCATGTAGACTCTCTGTCAAATTTTAGCTTTTGTAGATACACACATGCATGTATGGGATAACAAGAATTAACATATGAAGCAGTGGCATTCTTTAATTTACTAGAGAGCTTATGGTTTTTTTTTTTTTTTTGGTTTAGCCTCCTTTAAATTTTCCTGAAATTTTTTTTTA
>Ga0228711_1001574_pt1 | contig 33881 bp, 23 predicted proteins | sample MedpolnodulmetaG_2_FD_177996 | JGI IMG/M metagenome (GOLD analysis project Ga0228711, IMG submission 177996) | Root nodule microbial communities from Medicago polymorpha collected in Santa Monica, California, United States - brown nodules | ecosystem: Host-associated > Plants > Roots > Nodule... | reverse complement strand
ACCTCCCCTCCATATAACACTGTTAGCTCCCAGTTAAATAACTCTTTCAAAAACCTCATCCTCTTCACTTACTCAACAACATTGTCATGTTTTCATCATCACTGCCTTGCTCCAAAAACAACACCCTGTAAATCGTCTTCCTTTGTTTTGTCTTCGCCGCTGACAAAGTCATGTGATCGTTTACTCCGTCAAGGAAAACATTCATGAAATTGGCTAGTGACTATAAGAATAACCAAATCGAAACGGAATCTGAGACAGAATTGTTGAGAGAAAGGCCGAGTTAGAACTTGATCAGAGATAAAATCGTAAGAATTGGAAGAAGTCACAAAGTATGTCACCGTAGTAAAAATCAATTGAAAATTGAAAAGTATTTGCTAGTGAATTTTCTCTTTAAGTATCTCTCTCTCTCGACACATAAGAAGAAGTCGGAAGAGAGATAGTATAAAAATTGGGGCAGATTTCTGATTGGAGTCAATGAATTTGAATTACTCAAATGATTTGCAATTGAATTAAGCCAAAGTGAAGCCGAGCCATCAAGCGGTGCTTTGTCAGTACAAGAAGAGTTAAGAGCGGATCAGGAAGAGAGATGGTATAAGAATAAGGGCAAATTGGGTGAAAGAGTATATTGATTGTATTGTATAAGCTAATTTTCTTCCTTCTATTCTTCTGACTGTCCATTTTAAATTGTGATACAATTAAATGTATTATTCCTTATGTTTGTTGATCTTGATTAACTAAATAAAACAGTGCCTCTTCAATACCACTTTACTGAGTTCATTGAAGTTTCTATGGAATCTTGGATCGAAGCAAATAAAAGGTGGAGAAGCTAAATAGGCCACTATAATAAAATCATTGAGGGAGGTTAATGATTAATTGAAAACTAGAGGGGGTGTTAGTGTTATTTACCAATACCTTAAGGGAGGTGACTGTAATTTACCCATAAATAAATAATAATTATGTAGTCCTTTGATTATCTGGTAGGGTCAGAAAGATTGAGTTGACACGTTATTGCTCACAGTGATTATAACGTTTTTGCTTATATTTTTCTTCAATATCCAAAGAATATTGTACCACAAAAATCTTTTTGAAGTTATATTATACAACCATATTTATTGGTAATTGATAGAAACTTACTAAAAGACATAATTTTAGGTCCCCTACAACCGGATATCTTAATATTCTTATTGTTTTATAATTATGGATCTGCTATAATTGTTAATCAATTGATAGAGATAGACTGTCTCATTTTCTATAGCATTTTTTTGTGTGGATATAATATAGTTATTTTTTAATTGACAACAATTTGTTTCATTTTCTGTCCAACATTTTAGTTATTATCTGTATGTCTTTTAGGTGATTATTTGAAAAGTGTATTCATATTTTGGAATAAAATTTTGTCTCATTCTCATTGAAAGAGAGAACCTTGCCAAGCACATTCCCACTCCTATTTACTAATAAAAATATGTCATCTAATTTGGATTTACAATTATGTACAAAAATTAGGTTTGAATTTATGATTTGCTGGATTATAAAAATGTGAAATGATATGAAAGTATGCACTATTTGCTGATGATAGTAAGATACTAATGGTGTACTGTTTTGTACATAAGTTATTTTTTCGAGTATTGTCTGCTACCGGTTAAATTTTCCCGAGCACATATTGGAGTGTAGAACTAATTATTCCCATAAAAGTTGCTGAAGTTTAGATCATTGATCCCAAGCTGCACATGGTTTCAAAACTTGAACTTCTTTTGTCCCTAAAATCATAACTAGAAAATTAAGGGTGATACGATGGTGCTCCGAACCAATGCATGAAAGACTTTCGAGCTTAAAAAACACTTACGAAAAGATTTACATTTACTTCCCTCCATTACAAACTTTAGACTTTCATCATTCATTAAATACATTGTTTACAATAGTAACACACAAATTATTATAAAGCAAAAAAAGAAAGAAAGTGAAGAGCACACATAATTAATTTCCACACAATTCGTAATAATCAAAGAAAGTTGATTCATTCATATTGTTGAAGGTTTGAAATTAATTCCACAATACGCTTCCATGCGTGAAATAGGTTCTTTCATTTTTTCCTTTTGAAAGAAACGAAGATAGTCGTAATGGTCGAATGCTGGTTTAAAACGCAAGGGATGTTCTTCATTCACAAGCTCTTCTGGTATCTCCATAATCTTACTAGCAAAAGAAAATAATGCAGCTGAGTATCTTGTTTTCGTTGCATTCATTATAACTCTATGTTCACATGCACGTATCCTTCCGTTACTCCATATCTAGCACATCAAAAATACATCTATATTAAGCCCTACTAGACAAACATGTATTTTTTGGTGTTAAATAAAATAAAAATATATTAAGAGTTCTAACGCTGCTACATATCTAAGATCGGTTTCTAATTTGAACTCAAGACCTTAGTTAAATTAGAAGAGACATGTATCATCATATCTAAACATTGTTGAGTCGGTTCAAGACAATTATTTTTTAGACCAATTAATGTTTATGATTGAGAGAATTAGAGGTATACTCACCGTGAATGCATCACCTGCTAAGACAACAAAGGAGGAAGGTGAGGCCTCAACCCCAGTCCATTCACCATTTTTCAATTTGATTTGCAAGCCATTTAGATTATTTAGCTGATGTACTACAGATATAATGGTCAAGTCTGAATGAGGTGTTAATCCCAAATCATTCTCATCCATCTCCCTTGGTCTGTATTTCAAGCATCTAATGAGATAATTGCTTGATTCTATCAATGATTCACATATTTTCATATCAACACCATAGCTCTCAAACACCATCCTCTTTGCTATATGGTCTAATTCTCCCAACAACTTGGAGTACTCATTGAAGCTTTCACTGTAATCAAATTAAACACCTATCATTTATAATATATAAATATATATTTTGATGGAATTTCAAGATAAGAGAATATGAAGCACGTATACGGACATGACATAGACACTGACACCACTAATAATTTGAAAAAATCACATACTTCAATGCAATATAAGTGTCGGTGTCAGACACATGACACGACATGTGTCTGACACCGGAACACGTCTAATCCAAAAGTGTCCGTGTTTAATGGGAATCTATATTGTGGAAAGAGTATACCAACCAGAAACGATCATTCCCTTGAGGCCATATGATTTGGGTGAATATTTGACATCCAAGCATAGTTAATGGATCTTGGATATCCAAAGATTCATATAAGGGAAGTGTTGAGAGTTGTCCTAAGTAGCCATGGAAAGGTCTATCACTTATCTTTTGCGCTTTTGTTTCCAAAGGGAGCCTGAAGAATTCTTCAATTCCAAAGATAACATTGTCACAAAGTTCTTTGCCAAATTTATCATAGTGTGCCACGAAACAACCATAGTCTTCTAGTGAAGTCTTCACAACATTGCAAGCTGAGACCCATGTGTCAGTACCAGGTTTCATATTTTGGTTGGAGAAGTCAACGACAGGGATTATTTGAGACACTGTTTCTGATCCCATGATGCTCTTTCACTCTCAAAATAATTGGCGCATGGTAAAGGAAACTATATCTGGTGTTGATTTTATAGCCTGAGATAAATATATTTTTAATTCCTCTAACTAATATATTAACTTTTATTTTCAGTCTCTCTCAAATTTTCTTTTAAACTTTGGTCTCTGAATTTTTTGTTACCAATTCTAACCATTGCTTTTATGACATATCATTCTTAAAACCTTAAAATATTAATTAATTTAATAACTTAATTATTTAATCTTCTATTTAAGAATTTAATCTTTACTTTGAAGTTATGGATAAATCAATTAATAAATATTAAAAATTAAACTAATGATATTTTAAGCACTTATCAATTACATGTCATAAAAAAAAATCATTTGGAACACGCGACTTCAATTTTTGTAATAAAATATTTATTAATATTTAGAGTGACCAAAGTTTTTAGAGAGACTAAAACTAAAAGTTGGTGTATTTAGAATAACAAGAAACATATTTAAACTTTGATTTTTTTTTTTATAGATGATGACAACATATATATTTATTTGAAATAAAAATTGGTGTGTTTAGAGTAACAATTAATGATTATTATTTGTAAAAATCGTTCTAATCAAATTTTAGATTATTAAAAAAAACGTTAATTTTGTTGCACTATTTTTGTAGGGTAATCTTGTTCCACTTCTATATTATATTGAATACCTCAAATATGAATTTCCCAAAATGTGTCAAAAAATGGGCTCTAATCATTTCATATAAAAAAGAAAATTTCATAATATAATAATGATAATAATAGTAAATACTTTATTTGAAATTTACTAAAAACGATAATGATTCACCTCTAAATAATATTTTAGAGATTTATATTACATATACTTGATGATTGATAATATTTTAAGTTAAGATAGTGTCATTATCTTTAAATCAATTTTAATTATTACTACATTCAAAAAGACAATGGAGTATTTCTATGTCATGAGTGAATAACATTGGCTGAGTACGAACGAACAAGAAAACCATTGCTACGTACATGTATATTATTTATTTTCAGGACCACTAAATAATTTCACATCTTACGCTAAGTTCAAATATGTACAATATTCCACAATAAAAATTGCATTAAAAATTTGACAGTACAATAATTCACAATAAAAATTGCATTAAAATCTTTCGTACAAACATCATGGCTTTAGGACTTTTTATTTTTGGTACAAGGCTCTGGGGCTTTTTTTCTATCTTACAAAGAATTTTTTTAAAAACAAATTTTTTTACGCATGTATCTAATTAGTTTAATGACCTCTATGAAATACGAGATACAATGAATTTAAAAATCTTTGTCGGACACACAAAAAATATAGTGGATATTTTAATTAAATGGGTCCCACCATCATTAATTACTTTATAATTTTTTCAAGATTTTTTATGTCTTTATCTCTCCAAATGGAGGAAATGAAGACAATTGTAAATGGAGAGGATCTTGTCTCGTATCTAACTAGTATTGATGCGAACTGATGCAATAAATAGCATATTTAGTTTTCTTATTTGATCACAATTAAACAAATAGTCTCCTTTTTTTTTTATTACATCATTCATTCAAATCGATAGATTACATCAGATACAAACATCGCTAAAAACGTAAAGGGTGAATCTGCAAACAAATAATATTATAAAACCTAAGTCACCAAAATTCACATTCTTCTGGATCTTCAACGTTGACGCCCAAATCATTGGTTGAATTTGTAATTGACTCATGCCGATCTTTCAATAGAAAATAAACGAACACCGCGACAAGACGCGAAATCAAACGTTGCACAAGACGACGAACAACACAACGCTGCACTTAGACGACGAAATCACAAAAAAAACACAATAAAAAAAAACTTGATATATGTGAAAAGCACTTATTTAGATTGAAAGAAAAGGAAAAAAAGATGTTGAGGGGTGATTCTAGGTCAAAAAATGACCTAAAACCACCCCTCCTCGATGAACGAAGGAGAAAGGAAGTTCATAGAGAAGTTTGAGTTTCTCTCACTAGAAAACTAGAAAAACACTCACTTGGAATGAGAAATTATTAATAAATAGTTTCATAAAACATAGAATCATCTCGTTCTACGATGAGTAATAAAGTTGTGCTAAAAGGCTTGATATTACCAATGATAAAACTTTGGACCAAAAACTATGTATGATAGTTTATGACTTTATTATTCCAAATTGCCTTAGAATTTTCGAAAATTGTAGTTTGTATTTACTTTATAATGTCAAACTTGACAAAATGATACAATTAAACTTTGGACCACAGACTATGTGTAAGTAACTACGACAGAGTGAACAAATCAATCCAAGTCCTTAGTATAGTTTATGTAGTTTTTGTTTTTCTTGTTTGTTTTATAGGCAAATTATTCGTAATTTATTTGTTAGGGTGAAGAAGATTGGTTAGCCTCAGAGATCAAATCTTGAACTTCTTAGTTAAAATTAAAAATACTTTTTTGATGTACTAACACATACCACTTGAGTAATCCTTTGGACATTCATTGTTTTACTTTATAATTCTAAGTTTGGCAATCTTTTTCTTTCGGGCTGTTGAGGAAATGACATAATGAAACCATTCAACTGGGATTGAACTTTTTCCGTGAGATAGAGTCATATATAACTCTATCAACCTTATCATAAAGTGCAAGGAATCCACCTTGTTCTACAGATGCATTTCACACAACTTGACAAGCTGAAACCCATTTATGTGTACCAGTCTTGAGGCTTTCATCACTGAAATCAATAGCAGGTAAAGGTAGTTGAACTCTGATTGATAGTTGATACACATTTTTATAACACTGTAATATTTGAGTACTATTACATCATGCAATAACTTTTTACTGAATAAGTGTAATACATGTTACTCCATAATATATAAAAAGGCCTATATCATACTATCTTGCTATTTAAGAATATCCTTATTAATTAATACTGAGAATCAGACATCACAAGTTTATTTGCTATATAGTTTCAGACATAAAATTCTTGTGTCACATAAACTCCAGGACACTTATTTAAAATTGTATGATACCTAAAAGTTACCTAAAATTGTATGTCACATAAAATTGTCACTTCTAGAACCTAATTTGATATAGAGTGAAAAGAAAAACATTCAACCAATAAAGTTAACAGATCTCAATGGTTGAAGAAAGTTATAACAACTCTTATTCTAATTTTTTTTCTTTACCAGCCCGAGAACTCTGGCCCAAAAGGCTCTGAGTTTGAGAGCTCTCGCCCTCAGAGTTTTGAGGATTCTGAGCCTGAGAGCTCTCGCCCTCAGGGGTTTGAGGGTTCTGAGCCTGAGAGCTAGATGCATGCGATGAACCTACTTGAAACCGGTTTTTAATAATCTTCTTCAGCCTCTGCAGCCCTTGAGTGGTTAATCCAGACTGTGCAAAAGCTGATCGTGTAGGTCTGTCAGTTGAGCTTTTGTAGGACAAATTATGTACGGGCATCCTCAGAAACGACGTTTTGTCCAAGAACACAACAATCACACTTATATCATCATGATAAGACCTCCTGTTCCCATCGCCACGTCCCAGATTAGCATGTGTCATGTTATTATAGGTAACATTCCCATTAGCAGCCGCTTCCGCTAGAACAGTACTGACAAGCCTTTTTGCTATTCCCTGAAAAATCCACCATAGCATAACTAAATCAAAAGCCAGCAAATACTTACTTTCATTTTATAGAGACTAAATCAAAATGATAGGAAAAACCAAGAAAAGAAGAAGTCATAGAAATCGATAAACGCATACATTTCTTCGATTATTTTGAACAATTTCAACTGCTCGTTCATTTGACATGAAATCCCAAAGTCCATCAGAAGCAAATATAAGAAACTTGTCACTATCTGTTAAAACTCTAGTATGCATCTCTGGTTCTGCTGATACCACACCTTTAGTAAAAGGTTCAGGAACTCTTTTGAATTTGGGAAACGATTCGTGCAGGGTAAATTCAAGCCTTTTCAAATATGTATCACCAATACTTCTACTAACCTAATAAATATACAAGAAAACGTTATAAGTTATAACAGTCATAAACCAATATCAAATTAAACTACAACTCAATCTAAATTTGTTAAAAGAAAAACAAAATACCGTAATGATGCCTTTAACGCGCCAAACTCCATTCTTTTTCTTCACAATGGTAGGATCATCAGGATGCATTGACTCGAGTTCTTGTCTAATAGCTGGATCACTACAATTGTGATCTCTTGTCAACTGCTCAGCACGGATTTTCTTATTAGCCATCATAGTTCCAATTACAGCATGCGAATCTCCAAGATTCGCAACATGTAGCGTCCCTTTCCATATAATTCCAGCAAGACAGCATGAACCAACTTTTCCAAGATTTGTATTTATCATATAATTATTTTTTACAGAATCCAAAAAACTCACTTCAGTAGCTGAAATAGCATCCCTCAGGGTAGCTTCAGTTATTTTATTCTCATTCTCATTAGCAAGCCCTATAAAAGCAAAATTCCATTAATTCTCAAACCAAGAACAAAATTCAAAGATTAATAAAAAGAAATAAACTTTTTGATTAAAGAAAGATACTAACTCAGTAGATCGTCGAAGAGGTGTTCAGAGATGAACTGGGAAGCCTCGAAGCCACCATGGCCGTCGTAAACTCCAAGAAAGAGTGCATTTCTAGAGCCAACTTCAACTTGGCTTTGATCTTCCATAGCTTCATTGGCTTGAACAAAAGCACTGGAAAATTCTCCATAGCAATGGCTTTTGAGATTAATCGAACTTGCGAGAGGGCCTTCGTCGAATAAAGCTAAGTTGTCATTCTTCCTGTTCCTGCATAGATTAACTATATTTTCAAGCCAAGGATGCATTTTGGAAGGAAGAGGAAATGTGATTGTTTGAGAAAAGAGAGTGATTTTGATTGTGAGTGAGAGAGTAATGATTTGAAGTATGGAAAATTGTGACTGTGATTGAATGATTGAATGAATGAATATTCTATGTAAAGGGGAATAATAGACTTAACTAACTGGAAACAGAAAACAGAATAGTCTCAACAGAATCCTAACTGAATATAACTAACTTCATCAATAAGTAGAGAATATTGAATGAGCTGTAATATATAAATTGGCGGGATCAGGAAAATTGAATAAAACTTGTGCTGACTATGTTATTGTATTGGACAAGGATTTTGGAGGTTTACATTAATTTATCATTATCTCATAGTGAGTGTTGCTCCAAAATTTTAGTTTTTTTTAAGTTAAAATTAATAGTTATACCATCATATGCATATTTTTTGAACAACATATTCATTATGAAATTTGATAACTTTACTGTAACAAAGTTCTCGAGAAATATTCAATCATACTTTATCTTGTGAATATTTAATTATTTATATGGCAACAAACTCATAGAGTATCTCAAATGATGCAACCAAGAACTGAAATTGCAGATGTTGAATCAAATTCAATGATCAAGTTAAGGAAACAATGAAATTAATTACCATTTCCAACATATTAATTCAGACATGAGATATAAATTTAAAGGTGCAAGTAAAATGTTCAAAATTAACAACACTTCTTGAGTATTGTAAAAATAGTATAAAGCATTTCAGAATACATTTGAACTTCCATTTCATAAAATCAATTTTATTTGCTAGCAGACATAATAAATGTATCACATAAAATTGCCACTTCTAGAACCTAATTTGGTACAGTGAATAGAGTTAACAGATCTCAATGGCTGAAATAATTTAGACCAGTTTACATTCTAAATTTAAATTTATATTGAATGCCGTTTCGGTGAAACCCACAGTTTAACATTCTCCCAACGGCTCTGAGCCTGATTTAAACTGCTTTTTGATACGATCCTTCAGCCTTGAAGCAATTAATCCAGACCGTGCAAAATCCGATGGTAGAGGCGTGTCAGATGAGCATATGTAGGACAAATTATGTACACGCTTCCTCAGTAACAACTTTTTGTCCAAAAACACAACAATCACACTTATATCATCATAAAAAGACCTCCTGCTCACATGTCATGTCCCAGAGCAGCGGCCTGAATGTCCGTATAGGTAACATTTCTTCTGTTGGCAGCTTCCGCTAGAGCAGTACTCAAAAGCCTTTTCACAATTCCCTGCAAAATCCATCATCGCATAACTAAATCAAAAGCTAGCAAATAGAATAGTAAAGACTCAAATTCGTCATCGATAAAACAACACAGAATTATTTTCATCACCAACAGAACAAGGCATAAATATGGATATATACATAAATTTCTTGGGTTCTTTTGAACAATTTCAGCTGCTTGCTCATTTGACAAGAACTCCCAAAGTCCACCAGAGGCAAATATTAGAAACTTATCACTCTCTGTTAAAACTCTAGTAAACATCTCTGGTTCTGCTGATAGCACACCACTAGTAAAAGGTACTATGCATTTGCGCAAAGTAAATGTAGGCTTCTTCAAATATGCATCACCAATAGTTCTACTGACCTAATAAATATACAAGAAAATATTATAACAGTCATAAACCAATATCAAATCAACCAATAACGTTATCTAAATCGATTAAAACAAAAACAAAAAATACCTTAATGAGGCCTTTAACACACAATGATCCATTGTTATCCATCACAATGTTAGGATCATAAGGATGCTTTGACTTGAGTTCTCTAATAGCTTGATCATTAATTTTGTGATCTCTTGTCAACTTCTCAGCATGGATTTTCTTATTAACCATAGTACCAATTACAGCGCGCGAATTTCCAAGATTTGCAACATGTAGTGTCCCTTTCCACATAATTCCAGCAAGACAGCATGAACCAACATTTCCAATACTTGGCTCTTTAATATAATACGTTTTTACGAAATCCAGAAAACCATATTCAGTAGCAGAAACAGCATCCCTCAGGGTAGCTTCAGTTATATCATTCTCATTATCTTTAGCAAGCCCTATAATGTAACCAATAACATAAAATAAAAATATCATTAATTCTCAAACCAAGAAATAAACTTTTTGATTAAAGAAAGATACTGACTCAGTAGATTCTTGAAGAGGTGTTCACAGATGAACTTGGAAGTATTGAAGCCACCATGGCCGTCATGAACTCCAAGAAAGAGTGCATTTCTAGAGGCAACTTCAACTTGGCTTCGATCTTCCATAGCTGTATTGGCTTGAACAACAGCACTGGAAAATTCTCCACAGCAATGCCTTTTGAGATTAATTGATTTTGCGAGAGGGTCTTCGTTGAATGAAGCAAAGTTGTCATCCTTCATGTTCCTCCATAGATTAACTATATTTTCAAGCCAAGGATGCATCTTTGAAGGAGAAGGAAATGTGAACAAAGAGTGATGTTGATTATGAGTGAGAGAGTAATGATCTGAAGTATGGAAAATTGTGAATGTGATTGAATGAATGAATGAATATTCAATGTACTTATATATCTGGAATGAAGGGTATAATAGACTCAATTAACTGAAAACAGAAAACTAAATAGTCTCAAAAGAATCCTAACCGTAACTAACTTCATCAATAAGTAGAGAATATTGAATGAGTCAGCTGTTATATTATCAATTGGCGGGAACAGAAAAATTGATGGAAACGTTTGTTGACTATGCGATTGTGATTGGGAAAAAAAAATCAGGAAATGGCACAATATATATTTATAGCATTGAAAACAAATTACATTGTTTAAAGCAGAAATATACATCACAATTTTTCTATACAATTTGTCATTTTTCATAAATATTGAATGAATTTCTCATTTTCAATCTCAATAAAAACATCCCTCTCTCTATATTTGTAACTAAACAATCATTTAACCATTGATCTCCCATATGAATTAAACTTAGAAGAGGCATAGACCAATCTGAATTAAACTTACGAGAGGCATCTCCGAATCTTGTAAGTGGAAAATTAATCTCTTTTGGTTGATAAGGGCCTTTTTGAAAATAGTATCCCTTACTTTCTTTTCTATTACTTGGATGATAATAGTATCCCCTAATTTTTTTTTAAGACATATTCATTATGAAATTTGATAAATTTAGTGTATTGTCAACAGAAATTCAATCATAGTTTATCTTGTAAATATTTATAGCTAGAACAAATTCTTGTTAAAAAGCGAGCAACAAACTCTTCTTGCTATTTAAGAATATCCTTATTACCATGTTGGACAGGGCAGAGAGAATTTGTTTGGGTAAGTTTGAAAGAAAAGACTATTAGAGTATCTCAAATATTGAATCAAATTAATTAAGAGTGAACGAAACCATGAAATTAATCACAGTAATGTAAAAACACTATACAACATTTCAGAATACTTTTGAACTTTCATTTCCAAAACAAAGCAGAACCATACATGATACATACATTAACTTTTTACTATATTTAAGGACTATTATATCATGCAATAACTTCTTACATAATACCTGTATTAACACAATTTCCAATTGATTGAAAGTTACTCCATACTAGATAAAAATGCCTAAATCATTTAAGATTCAAGTCAATTACTAAATAAATACTATGTAGCACAGAAATAAGATAACTTGTTTGGCTAAAGTTGACAGAAAAGACTATAAGAGCATCTCAACTCAAATGATGCAACCAAAAACTAAAATAACAGATGTTGAATCAAATCCAATGATTCAGTTAAGCCCATTTTATATGGCCCAAAATTCAGCTTTAACATAGAAAAACTACAATTCAGACATGATAAAGGTGCAAATAATATATTCAAAATATACTACAATTGATTTCTGTAAAAACAATATCCAAAGCTAGGCAGAACCAAACAAGTTTAGACATAAAATTCTTGTGTCACATAAACACCAGGAAACTTATTGAAAATTGTATGATACCTAAAAGTTACAACTGAGGAAAAATCAATGTATCACATAAAATTGTCGCTTCTAGAACCTAATTTGATATGCAGTGAAAAGAAAAACATTCAACCAATAGAGTTAACAGATCTCAATGGTTGAAGGAAGTTATAGCAACTCTTATTCTAATTTTTTTTCTTTACCAGCTCTGAGCCCGAGAAATCTGACCCAAAAGGCTCTGAGTTTGAGAGCTCTCGCCCTCAGGGTTTTGAGGGTTCTGAGCCTGAGAGCTCTCGCCCTCAGGGTTTTGAGGGTTCTGAGCCTGAGAGCCAGATGCAAACCGGTCTTTAATAGTCTTCTTCAGCCTCTGCAGCCCATGCATGGTTAATCCAGACCGTGCAAAAGCAGATGTTGTAGGTCTGTCAGACGAGCTTTGGTAGGACAAATTATGTACAGGCATCCTCATAAACGGCTTTTTGTCCAAGAACACAACAATCACACTTATATCATCATGAAAAGACCTCCTGCACCCAGCGCCACGTCCCAGATTAGCATGCATCATGTTATTATAGGTAGCATTCCCAGTAGTAGCCGCTTGCTGTAGAACAGTACTCACAAGCCTTTTTGCAATTTCCTGAAAAATTCACCATAGCATAACTAAATCAAAAGCCAGCAAACATAACAGTAATGACTCAATTCGTCTTTGATGAAAAAACACATAAGTATTTTCATTTTATAAAGACCAGATCAAAATGAAAGGAAAAACCAAGAAATGAAAAAGTCATAGAAATCAATATATACATACCTTTCTTGAATTATTTTGAACAATTTGAACTGCTCGGTCATTTGTCATGAAATCCCAAAATCCATCAGAAGCAAATATCAGAAACTTATCGTTCTCTGATAAATCTCTAGAATGCATCTGTGGTTCTGCTGATACCACGCCTCTTATAAATGGTCCAGGCACTTCTTCAAACTTGGGGAACGATTCATCCAAACTAAATTCAGGCCTCTTCAAATATGTATCACCAATACTTCTACTAACCTAATACATATTAGATCAATAGCATATCAATATCAAATATGTATCAAGATAACATTATAAAAGTCATAAACCAATATCAGATGAAATTAAATTTGTTAAAAGTAAAACAATATACCGTAATGATGCCTTTAACACGCCACGCTCCCCTTGCATACATCACAATGGTATCATCATCAGAATGCTTTGCCTGGAGTTCTTCTCTAATAGTTTGATCTTTACAATTGTGATCTGTTGTCAACTGCACAGCTTGGATATTATTATTAACCATAGTACCAATTACAGCACGCGAATCTCCAAGATTCGCAACATGTAGCGTCCTTTTCCATATAACTCCAGCAAGACAGCATGAACCAACTTTTCCAAGATTATTATTTGCCATATAATTTGTTTCTACATGATCCAAAAAACTCGCTTCAGTAGCAGAAACAGCATCCCTCAGGGTAGGTTCAGTTATTTTATTCTCATTCTCAACAGCAAGCCCTAAAATGTAACCACATAACATAAAATAAAAATTCCATTAATTCTCAAACCAAGAACAAAATTCAAAGATTAATAAAAAGAAATAAACTTTTTGATTAAAGAAAGATACTAACTCAGTAGATGGTCGAAGAGGTGATTAGTGATGTAGTGGGAAGCCTCGGAGCCACTATGGCCGTCGTAAACTCCAAGAAAGAGTGCTTTTCTAGAGCCAACTTCAACTTGGCTTTGATCTTCCATAACTTCATTGGCTTGAACAAAAGCACTGGAAAATTCTCCATAGTAATGGTTTTTGAGATTAATCGAAGTTGCGTGAGGGTCTTGGTCAAATAAAGCCATGTTGTCATTCTTCCTGTTCCTGCATAGATTGACTATATTTTCAAGCCAAGGATGCATCTTTGAAGGAGAAGGAAATGTGAGAAAAAAGAGTGATTTTGATTGTGAGTGAGAGAGTAATGATTTGAAGTATGAAAATGTGAATGAATGAATGAATGAATATTCTATGTATTTATATATGTGAAATGAAGGGTATAATAGACTCAACTAACTGAAAACAGAATCCTAACGGAATGTAACTAATTGAATGAGCCAGCTGTCATATTATCAATTGGCGGGAAGAAGAAAATTGAATGAAACTTGTTATATCATTTTCTTAATTGCACTTTTAGTTCTTCTAATTTCTCAATTTTGCGATTTTGAACCCTCTAAGTTCATTTTAACTCGTGTAATATTAAACCACCTTATTTTAATTGTGCGATTTTGGCCCATAGTTTATCCTATTTTTTTATTTCTTAGCCCCGCTAAGATTTTGACTAATCATGAGACATTTTTTTAAGGGAGTTATGAGGGTATTTAATATTTAACAAAACTTGATTTATTTTTAAATAAAAACATAAATACTTTTAGGGCACAAGTTAAGGAGTTTAAAATGAAAATTAAAAATATAACTTTTGAAACTTTTAAGACATTGAATGCACAATTTTCAAAAAAAATCTTCTATATTTGACTTCTTAACTTATGTCTCAAAGGCACAAGTTAACATTTTTCATACTTTTTTGGTCAAGATTAACAAAAATATAGTAGTATACTTTTTTAGTGGAATAAAAATTAATATTTTACGTCCCGTGAGCATAACTCAATTGGTAGGACAATGCATTATTATATGCAAGGGCCGGAGTTCGAACCCCGGACACCCCACTTATTCACCTTATAAAGGTGAATTCTAGCCACTAGGCTTTATTTTTACACATAGCCAAAAACATGCAATCTGCTTTTTCTATATTATAAGTTTTCTTAGTCAAAATTTAATATATTTTATATTTAAAATAATATTTATATTTAAATAACTTATAAAAAAGTCCTTTTTTTACAAAATAAAAAGTCCTTTTTTGCTATGTATATCTATGATTCTATATATACTACATATAAAGGGAATACATGATTTTAAGTTGACTTTTTCACTTTCAATTATACTCTTGAAACAAATTTGCTTACATTATTAGTGACGTTAAAAAATATAATTTGTTATACTATTTGTGTCATTGAAAAAGGTAAGTATAGTTTGTTTAAACCAGAAATCGAAATATGTGCATATTCATTTATCAAATAAAAATTATTTTAACATTCTATATAGTTTTACTTTTTTTTAGAGGATGTTTATGGTTTTACTTGTTTGTTGACCATACATAATATGTTTATACTATTTGAATATGAATTAATATCTAAAAAAAAATGTTGAAAGAATCTACCAAAAACTTGTTAGTATTTTTCCTTCAAAAAAAACTTGTTAGTATTTGATTTTGTCTCTAAATTTAATAAATAAAAAAGTGTTTTTTTAAAAGAACAAATAAAAAAGTGTTTGTTACTAAAAGAATAACATTTGTATATCTAGAGACAAATAATGAATTTTTTCCTCGTAAAAATCAAATCAAATTTTCTTAATTATAAAGGGACCAAAAGTCATTTTAATCCAAATTAGGATTATTATAGCAAGAACAAATTAACTTACGGACATTGTAATATGCAGAAAATTCTCCACTTTTTTTACCGTAAGGATGAAATTTTGGTAACTAAATTACTAGAAGAAAAAAATTATTGCATAGAATGCACTCATTCAAGTAAATTCATGTTAAACATGTGATGTTGTTTAAATATAAAAAAAATTATAAAACTGATTTCAGGGTAAGAAGATTGTGTTCCCTTTCAAGACAAAAAACTTTGCACTGCATATGTTAGATATCAATATTTGTGTAAGAGAATATAATTTTCTTTTTCTAAAACGTAATTTGAGATATCAATATTTTCTTTTTCTCATAAACAAAATCAATAAGAATTACTTTTGTTTGGAATCAAAGTGGGGTACAAGTTTAACAAAAAATCCAACAAAAAAACCGACAAATTGAATGTTTAATTGTAAACATCGACTAGTAACACCCCTTTAAAATAAAAATCCAACAAAAAAGTACACCTTCCTCTTCTCCAAGAAACCACACCTTGATTCCCAAGCCACCAAAGGAGAAAAGTTTAGAACCTTCTTTTCCTATTTTTTTTCTCTATCTTTCTCTATAAATACACCTCTTCACGTAACCACTTTTACTAAGAAAAAAAAGCATATACCTAAAACCCTATTTTCAAACAAACATCATCAATCAAACAATTCCTCAAAAAAAATCATCAATCAAACAAATTCTTCCACTCTTTCATGGCTGGTCTTCAACAATACAACTTTTTTCCAACAGATCTTTTCTATCCTCGTCCACAACCTCAACAATCTACTGCTTCTCCTAATGTGCTTCCTCTCCAAACTCCAAATAGTGAAGATCTTCCACAAACTCAACAAAAACAACCAGCTAGGAGCATGATCAAAGTCAACCCTTCTACTTCTTCTTTGGTTTATACACATAAGACACAATCTTTTGGTGTCGTTGACAATAACATATCAAAATTTTCACTAGACCCACTTTCTTTGATGGTTTGGATGGATCAAGAGGATGAAGAATAGAGCACAAAATGTTTTTTCGCAAGAGACTATAATATTTTTATCATGTTTAAGACTATGTAAATTATTTTTAAGAGATTAATTTTTCTTCTTTTTTCCTTCATGTTTTTGTTTTTTTGCTCTACTTTGCAACCTTAGAGTTGTTTCTCATAGAAGATGGAAGTCAATAAAATTGAAAGCTTATGATTATCTTTAATGTATTTTCCTTCTTTGATGTTATTTTGTCCAAATTTGCACTTCTCAAAATAATTTCACTGATTGAGTCAAAAAAATATTCAATAATTAACAAAACAGATTCATGAATGGTAAATTGGGTTTTGATTTGTGTAACTTGAAAGGTAATGTAGATTTAATCTAATTAACAAAACCGATCAAAGAGTGTGAACTTGTTCAACTATTTGATTTATTCTATGTTTCAAAAAATTTTGATGTAATTTTAAGTTTCAAATAATAATAATTTTATTTGTTTTTTCATCTATAAAGATTTTCATTAGAAGTTTAGTTGAACCAAAAAAAAACTAAATCATACGAGTACTACAAGGAAAAATTGGTGTGTGCCAATTAATTCAAATTGAAAATAGGTGTGTTTCAGAAGAAGAAAAAAAAGAATAGGGAGAATAGAAAATTGAAAGTATGAGCAAAACAAAATTGAACGTGGAAGAACATGACAAGCCTCAAAGCGTGCAACAAACGCAGGAACTGTTTCTAGAACTCATTGCCTAATAGTAATATCCAGCGAATATGCTTCTATAGGGTTAATGTTAATTCCAATTTATATATGATATATGATGCACCTGTTACTTGATCATCAAATAAATAGGCTATTGTTTTGGAGGTGTAAAACGAATTTGCATAAGTCATATTGAGTGAGTGAGATTTTTTTTTTTTTTTTTGAGAGATTCTTTTCTGAAAATTATATAAAGAGTACACCTATTTGCTAAATAAATAGTATGCTTTGGTATATGAGAATATAATCTAATTGTAATTGTAACTGGTTTATCAAAACATATTATAATATTTTTTATAAGTTAATTTTAAAGGCATGTAACCCTCTTTGTATAAAAGGTCTAATTATATTGATATATTAAGTAGGTACAAATAGTACATATTTTTATAGCATAATATAAAGTTAACAAAAAAATACGGTATGATAATGCAAAAGTAGTACATTATAACGAATTTGAATCTTTAGCCGACCCATTATAATTCGAATAGAAAATTGGAATCATCCATAATGCTTGAGGATTAATTGATTATGGTAGTTTCTAGAGTTAGAAGAAGAATGAATGAATGAATGAGGTCCATTTAGTTCCACTAAAAAATCTCAATTGCTTTCATCATGTGATGTGATGAGTCATGATTAGTGGTTTATAATAGTAACAAGTACCTAATTAAACCAACTTATGGAAAATAAGTCGGTGTGAAAGGCAAGCTTACCTTTCCAATTTTCATGGTGTACGTCTACTTATCATTATTACTATCACGCATTTAAGAAGTTCAATTTGATTAAATTCCCGTTGCATATGGATGACGGACTAAGAAGACAAACCCAAGGAGATTTTTAATCTGGGAAACCAAGAAATAGCAAGGGTTACGTGAACCACAACCATTTGATATAAGGGACGGTGTTGATATAGAATCGGACTCCACCTCAATGATCATAAAGTCATAATCAGTTGTCAACTACACACGGTTGAAAATAGCTTAAAGCTCGATCATAGTAATAGTGCAAGCCCCGTTCACAAGCTGATTAGCATTTCCCTATATTTAAAATTCTTATTTATAGAGAACTTGTTGGTCTGGTTCAATAAAACCTAAAGCCTCTTAGGCAGACTCTAAACTATTTTCTCCGGTCTTTATTACAAGAAACAATTGATTTTTAGGTTTATAGAATAATTAATGTTTCTTGTTGTAAATATAGACTAGATACATCACTCATACAATGAACCTAACAAATCAATTGTTTCTCGTAATAAGGACGGAAGGGAGTATTCAAGTAGCTTCTTTTAATAACTAAAGACGTGCGTGCCTTATTCATCCTATCAATGAAATTTGGTCCAGATTTATTGTTCCGCACAAAAAAATATTACAAACTTTAGTCTCCGTGAGTTTAGTTTAATTGGTAGAAACAATACATAATATATGTAGGTGTCGGAGTTCGAACCCCAAAGATTTCATTTATTCATTTTAAGATGCGTTTTTCTAGCTACCAAACCACTTGGTTAATAAAAGAATTGCAATCATTATGTATTAAAAAATATATATTCTATGTTGTCAATGTTAATCATAATTAAATTAATTTAAAAATATTTACATCAATTTTATTGAGAAGGATTTTTTATTATAAAACTCAGTTCATGGTGGCTCTTTGTCCTGCTCCTGGGACGGCGATTCCTAATAAATTTTTAAGATTCCAAAAATGTTGAATCAAGTGTGGGTATCTAGGATCGTTCAAATTCGAAGCGATCTAAATTAAAATTGCATGTCAATCCAAAAATAATACATTATTCGATCACTATTATAAGTATAAATTTATATTTTAGGTTCATTTAATAAATGATGTATGTGGTATTTATTAGTGACATGAGGGTGAGCAAAACTAAACAATATTGGATTGTAAAAAACGCACAAAATAGATTGAATTTTGGATTAATTTTTCAAAAATAAAAATAAAAAATTCAAACTACGTACATATATTTTACTCCCTCCAACCCAAAATAATTGATTCATTTCACTTTTCAATTCAATATTAATTACTTTTTTTTAATTATAACTCTAGTTTATTTTTTGTGGTGAATTATAACTCTAATTAATATTATTTTCATCACTCTCAATTCAATATATTTTCCTTTACATTTATGATAATAGGGAATTCATCAGTACTTGATAAGGCACTCAAAACTGTTTTTTCTCTCTTTGACTTATATACATTTTTTTAAATAGGTGTGAAATGAACAAAAAAACTCAGTTATTATAGGATGGAGAGAGTAATACTTATGCTACGTTAATTTTTAATCTTTTTAATGATATTTATTAGTTTAATTCTTTTCATTTTTTTTATATGTTTCAAATATAATCAATCATTTTTTCAAGAAATATAATTGATCATTGTCATTCTATAACATTAATTTTAAATATATTATATGTTATATTTTATTATAACAAACTTAATATTCCATAAAATAAAATTAAAAAAAAAGAAAACAGACCTAACCCAACCCACTAACTCCCTTTCTTGATTCTCAAGCAACCTAAGGATAAAAGTGTTTTTTTGCAAGTCCTAAGGAGAGAACTTGAGAACCCTCTTTTTCCTTTTATTTTCTCTCTCTATAAATACACATCTTCACATAACCACTTCAACTAAAAATAGATACATCTAAAACCTTTTTCTCTGTTTTGCAACAAACTCCTCCACTCTTTCATGGCTGGTCTTCAACAATACAACTTTTTTCCAACAGATCTTTTCTATCCTCGTCCACAACCTCAACAATCTACTGCTTCTCCTAATGTGCTTCCTCTCCAAATTCCAAACAGTGAAGATCTTCCACAAACTCAACAACAACAACCAGCCAGTAGCATGATCAAAACCACCCCTTCTACTTCTTCTTTGGTTTATACTCACAACACACAATCTTTTGGTGTTGTGGACAATAACATATCAAAATTGTCACTAAACCCACTTTCTTTGATGGTTTGGATGGATCAAGAGGATCAAGAATAGAGCTCAAAAACTTATTATCAAGTTTTAGACTATGTAAATTAGTTAAGGGAGTGATTTCTCTTTTTTCATGTTTTTGTTTTTTCCTCTACTTTTTAACCTTGAAATAATCTTGTCTTTAGGAGATGGAAAAATCAATTTTCAAGTTACTCATAGAAGATGGAAATCAATAAAATTGAGAGCTTGTGATTTTCTTTATTTCTATGCCTACTTTGATGTTTTTTGTCCAATTTTGCAATCCCAACACCTATCAAAAATTGGTGAATGGTAAATACGGTTTGATTTGTTAACGTGAAAGGTAATGAATTTTAATTCACAAAATCGGTCAAAGCTAGAGTGTGAAATTGTTCAATTATTTGATTTTTATGTTTCATTAATCTTGAGTAAAAAAAAAGTTTCAATAATCTTCATTAATTTTTGTCAAATGATAATAATAAATAGAATAAAGAAAATAAGGTGGAAACGAACATTCAAATTGAAAATTGAGGAGTGTCTGCAAGTCAACTATATTATGTTGAGACAAAGTCAATATTGGTGTGTTTGAGTTCAACAATCACGGCCCTGAAAATGTGCATCATATCAAATAATATTCAACTACAAAAAACCCCCTAAAATAAATAATTCAACTACAAAATTTAACAGCAAAACAAAGTTCAACGTAGAAGAACATGGCCAAGCCTCACAGCGTGCAACAAACGCAGGAGGAACTTCTTGTAGAATTCATTGCGAATATCCAATGAATTATATGCTTCTATAAGGTTAAAATTTACTCATGATGATTCACATGTTACTTAATCACCAAACCAATAGGCTTGGTTAAGACCAAAAAAATCAATAGGCTATTGCTTAAGACAATGTGGAGTGAGATTCTTTTTCTAAAAATTACAAGCATCACATATAATATATCGCCCTCTTTAAAGAATATACCTCTACTTTGCTAAATAAAAAATAGTAGTATATTTAACTAGGTCATAATATAATATAATTGGTGTATCATAACATATCATAATATTTTATAAGCTGATTTTACAGCCATGCTACCCTCTTGTGTTAAAAGTTAAAACAAAGTCCAATTTTTGCATAAGTATTATTTGATTATATTAGTTTCTAAAGTTGGAAGAAGAATTACTGAGACATCTTGCTTGGTTTCATCATGTGTGGTTTATAATAGTAACAAGTACCTAACAAAACACTACCCAAAAAAAAGTACCTAACAAAACCAACTTGTGGAAAATAAGTCGGTGTGAAAGGCAGACCTACCTTTCCAATTTTTGCGGTATATGTCTACTTATCATTATTTTATTTTATCGGTGAAAGTTCAAATAGTTTGCTTTCCAATGACCTCACCTAGCATGTGTGTTGGATTTAAAAATTAATACTCTGTAATTGATTATGTATTAAAAACTATATATTCAATTATGTCTATATTAACCATATTTAAATTAATTTGAAAACATTTACATTATTAATTTTGTTGACAGGGATTTCCAATTATAAAATAAATTCAGTTCATGGCGGCTCTTTGTCGTAATCATGGGACGACGATTACTAAAAAATAATTAAGATTCCAACAAAATTTCTGAAATTTTTTTGTATCTTATTCACATGAACACATAACAGCTAAGTTTTTTTTTACAATACTTAACAGCTATGTTAAAGATTAAAAATAATATTTCATATTTTGTCTTAAGTTCTTTTTTTAACGAAATATTTTTTCATAAGTTGTTTTAATCATTTTTAGTTTTTCCTTAAAAAAAATCTTTTTTCTATTTTGTAGAATGTTTTAATCTTTAATTAGAACATAAGTATACGGAGTTTTCGTGAATTTAGCTCAGTTGATAGAAGTAATGTATTATGCAGCGATCAGGTCTCGAATTTTGAATTTTTCACTTATTCATCATAAGAGCTTAATTCTAACCACTAAATATTTTTTTTTAAAAAAAAATATATGTCGTTAAATATCTCTTGCTGAAAGAAGTCTTGCATGACCAAAAACACAAATACAAGTATTTGGGAGCGTCCATGTAAATGAGGAAAAAAAAATTAAGTATTTGCGTTCTACCTAGTGTTTACAATTAATAAAGTCAAAATGTTGCTCTTAAAGCAAAATGAATAAGAATCTGATTACACTACCAGGTAGAAGTCACATTCATGTAATCAAAGAGGAACTCAATATAATAAAGAGAAGATACAACACAGAATATGAAAAACTTCAATGCTACAAGGCTGCTAAATCTCCTGAAAAATCATAAACAAGGACGCCCATGTAATAACAGCGAGGAGAACGTCAAAAATTCAGTAAAAAAATACACGGTGGTCAGATTAGGAGACGCATACATTGTTGAAGATGAAAGCATTTTGCTAACCAGGTAAACATAGTTACATAGTACAGTACAAAAAATGACATGAAATTTGAAACTCAACACCAATACCTTTGTAACAAATCAACAAGAATTTCCCAAAGACGAGGGACAGAGACAGTGACAGACCACAACAATGACTACCGAGAATCCCAAAATGATTTTCCAGAGCCCTAAATGCAAATGTGAGGCCTATAAATCGCTGAACGTTCCGGTTATACTCCTAAGCATAATTAAGATGATTTGTATTTATGAGATTGTTTCCTTCTTTTTTTTTGAATCAGCAAAATTTATTAGGCTCGGCTAGCACAAGATGCACTTAACCAGCAAAGGAGGAAAAAGAGTACAAATAGGCACCACAAAAAATACAGCAGTGCACCAACAAAAACCAAACTCAATAAAAAAAAAAACCCTATGAACCCAACTCCAACCAAGAAGAGCAGGAACTAAAAAACAAGACAGAAAACAACAGAAGCAGAAAACAGGTAGAGCGCCTAACAAAAGACCAAAAAACGCAGACTGCTACACAGAAGCAGAAGCGAATATGCCTACACCAGAACTTCAACCAGCACCGCAGCAGACTGCTACAACAAGAACAAAGCACCTCCATAACAGCCAAAAAGCCACCAACTCGCCGCACAGCCAAGCAGATCAACGTCACCGCAACAAACAATCTTCGGATTCCAATTCCACTCATAAAACAAACACGCGGGCAAATTCAACCTACCCAAACACCACCTCCAAGACAACACCTTAATAGATTCCAGCAGCTCCTCAACATCTATATCAACATTGTTGAAAATTCTGTCGTTCCTCGCTTTCCAAATACTCCAAATTGCTGCATGCCAAATTAGTCTAACACCCCTGCGCAGTTTTTTATTTAAGATCGCTCCATTCCAACATTCCCACAAAATAAACAGATTGGGAGGGATCAAAAAATTAAATTCCACCCACTCCATAAGCTTACACCAAACCATACTCACCCCTTCACAATGGAGGAAAAGATGTGTTGAATCTTCAACCGAGTTATTGCACCAAACACACTCAAGAGAGCTATCCGACGGCAGCGAGTTCCTTATAGCTAGGTTTCTCTTTGTTGGAATTCTATCATGAAGAAGTTTCCAAGTGAAGACCACCACTTTCGACGGAGCCGGGCTCTTCCAATTAAGCCCATCCCCATCTCCCAAGTTGGAAACATCCTTCCACCACCGAGATGCATAGTTAGGGCAAGTAGAACCCCCCGACAATAAAGGTACACCAACACCCACCCCGTATTTCTCCCTTAGGACCACCTTCCAAAAAGGACTCCCTTTTTGCAATAACCTCCACCTTCATTTCGCTAAAAGGCTTAAATTAACCACCCTCACATCCCTCACCCTCAAACCACCGTCACCTTTAGGCGGACACACCACCTTCCACTTCACCCAACTAATGCGCCTCCCACCCTCCACACCACCCCAAAGGAACTCCCTTTGAATTCTCACCACTTTTCTCCACACTTTAGAAGGCATCTTCATGAAAGACAAATAATAAATAGGGATGGAATTCAACACCGAATAAAGAAGCACCACTCTCCCGCCAAGACTAATGAATTTATTCCTCCAACTATACAACCTATTAGTAAGAAGGTTCAACAAAGGTTCCCAAGGAACAAAAATCTGCAATGAGATTGTTGAGAGTGGTGTAGCAGAAGAATACCTTCAGCACTCTATTTTGACGTTGGAACTCCTTGCACAGTGACTCTGGCAGAGAGAGAGCTACAAAAATCAAGGAAACGGTTAAGGAACAAAAATTAGTTACAGATTAAGCATTGCCAGTTATTCAAGTTTTCAAAAAGGGGTCTCTAAAGATATACCATTTTCCCAAACAATATTTCTCAAAACAACACAAAAGCTGCCAACCTAGCCCAAATTAATACAAGTAAAAAATAAAATTGTTACCATGTTTTGATACACTTATTAGTAAAAGAGGCAATGCATGTAGAAGCAATAGCAATGCAATACCATTAGAGTTTAGAAGATATCATTCAAGTGCTCAATTACAAAGCTAATTGCTTGATAAAGTGAAAATCCATTGAATATCCTAAGTATTAAATTACACTGGTATGAAGTCGAATAATAATTTGATCAGAAATAACATTGTGATAACACGATAGACTTCCTTAGATAGATCGATCATCCTGCCCAGTTCACCATTTCAATGGGGACTTAGTGATCTTATCATACCTATCATTGGAGTATTTAGGTGTATTGGCATCCATCTGTCAAGATAGATGATAATAAGTAAAAAATGAATTATTAAAGTAGGAATGCAACAATTAGAAATGAAATAGGAAAATTTACATGCAGCGTTGAAACCCAAGCAGTTTTTGTTTTTACATATATAGTGCGCAACTTTGTTTTTTCTATTTTTATGGAATTTCCCTTTGTTGCTTCATAAACTTTCAATAGATATCTGTGATTTAGTTTTAGTTATTCCTGATCCTCCTCCTTTGTCAAAAACAACTACAAGCAAATTGGTTTGAGGAAGTTCTCAATGTTAATAGTACAATATATGCCAACCATTTTTAAGCAAATTTGGAGGTGGACAGGGTCTGAGAGGATTAAAGTTTTTCTTTGGAGAGTTGCTCTTCAAACTCTCCTCACTGAGATTCATTCATTTTCATTGCCATTAATATTTATCTTCTACAAGTACTTGTTCGTTATGTTCCTATGATCCAGAATCCATTCTTCATGTTTTAAGAGACTGTGAGTATGCCACCTAAATTTGGAGTAAGTTTAAAAAGAGGAGCCATTTTTCACCTTTTAATTTGGTTTTGTAAAGATGAGTTAGACCTCATAATTCCAGGCACAAATTAAATGGCCACGTGGGATAGATGCGGCTGAATCGTTAGAGATAATTGTTGAGTTTGATGCATTAATGGCTATGTCAAATGGATGATACATATCTTTGGGGAAGTTAGTTAATCAAGCAGTTTAGATTGTCGACTAAATATTTTTAATGTTGTTTCGGATTTTCTTCCGCAAGCCTTTTTGGGAGACTTTGTTGCTCCTATATTTCCCTAGTGTGTGAGCCTTTGGATCCTCTTTTTCACCAAAAACAAAAGATATATGCTAACTCAAAATAATTTTTTCTTTACACTTTTTGCTCCGTAAATTTTATCCTTTTGCATATGACTCTTAGTTTGCCACTTCACCCTTTTAGGATGAGAGATAACATCATAGATTAAAAATACAGGAATATATCTAATGACATAATCGAAGAAAAAAATTGCACGAACTAATATTGATTTTGACTCATTTCTAGGAGGAATTTAACTACAAGTCCAATGTGAAATTTTTGTCTTATAGTTTAAGGCTAAAAATTATAAGCACACAAAGACAAACATAATTAAATTAAGGTACTTTAAAAATCATGGATACAAATTCTAGTGATTGTACATTTTTTTTAGTAGTAGTGCTTGTACATATATTGAGTGGTAATATAACAATTTTTTATCAGTAGAAATCGAGCTAGACGGAGTTTACAATACTCACATACTGCGCACCAATAACTTGCGCTAGACTTCTATAGTGGTACTGATGTATTTAAGAGACTTGATAGATAATGTTAAAACTTTTAAGGGCATTTGGGTCCTCCCCTTTTGGTCTTCCAGTTGTTGTAGCAAGGGCAAACCTGCTTGTTGCCATAATAGCCTGGAGGCACACACAAACACTTGGCACAACACTTGTTGCAAAAGAATAAGCATGGCTTCTTGTATTGTGTGTTTGAGCATCTATTAGTGCATCGTGGTCCACATTCTGCAATTTAGTGCATCTTGGTCAAATTCTAACTTACATCATTTGCATGATTTGATTAACCATTAATCATGAATCAAGTATTGTTTGTTACCTTGTGGTTGAAGACTGCCTTCAGTGATGCCATGCTGAAATTCAGGGAAACAAGCAAGAAATTAACATTAAAAGAAATTTTTTGCAAAAATGTTAAAACATAGAAGGTTGTTAATTGCAAAATTGCTCAAACCTAAAATAGAAAATATGAAAATTTTCACGTTGAAACCAAAAAAAAGAACTCACATTGGGAAATTGAGTAGTGCCACTGTTTTTGCTAGGTTGTGGAGCTGGAGCCTCAACGGTGGACACAACAATCTCAGCCTGAAAACATCATTATTATAATATCAAAACCAATAGTTGCAACAAATTAAAGAAAATGTAATATTGTTACATGGTAAAGACATTATGTACAATGATTTACTCAAATGCAATCAATTATTCTGGTGATGCCCATATTTTAAGTCAGAACAAAAAGACATGCCTAGGGAATGCCATGACCAAAACATGTTCAAGTAGTCATCAAACACTAAATGGAAACATTTCTCCGGATGAAATTCAAATCTTGATTCATCGCATTGTGAGGATTAGTCCTTTGATTAGACTCTACTACCGATTCTATTTGACATTATAGCTATCACACATAACCTCAATTACATTATCTAAACATGATCATTTTCTTTCCATTGTTGATCAAAACAACTAGATTAACAAGATAAACTTGAACATGTTGTCGCGTTAGCTTCAACTCCGAAAAATTGAAGTGCAAGGAGCAATGCAGAGCATAAAACAAAGTAAGACTACTAAAGCTGAGCTAGTAAGTTAGAAGACTTACATGGTTTTGTAGAGGAAGAAGCAGCATTTGAACTAGGAAGAGTACAACAATGCACATTTTTCTTGCCATTGTTGAAAATAGAGAAAGAAGATATCACAAGTTTGGTCTTAAAGAAGAGTGTAAGTTATATTATAGGCAAATGAGGCTTGTGTCTTTTATAGATGAAATGTGGCGCATTGTAGCAAAATTATTTTATATTGCAAGAAACCAAATATTTGTCTTCCCAAAAGACATTTGCATTTTACAAGCTTGTTATTCCCTAAGTCATTAACTTACCTATATGAATTATTTTAAACAGTAAAAAAAATTAAAAGAATCATAGCAAATATTTGATCAATCTTAAGAGTATCCTTCATGTGATTGTGAACAAGTAGAATGAAAAGGACATATGGCCACCTCACATGTGCATTCCCATGTGCACCTTTGGAGTAACTAACTTAGAGACAAAAGAACATGGAAACACCATAAACTAACCTATCACCCTTAGCTCTACCTTGTCTTTTATACACACCATGCAGTATAGTAATAATAGTATAACATTCCCGTGAACTGATATTTATATTATTGATGTTGCACTGTTTATCTCAAAAGTGTCCTCTACATTTTCACAGTAATAATTCCTTTTCAACCTTGGAAATTCTCTGAAAATTTGTTATAGACTGAGACAGGGTTCTAAAAAAGGTTCATCACCACAGTTTTCAGTTGCGACATCAAAGTTATTGATGCTTTTGCAACCTTAATGTAAATGTAATTGAGGTCACATAATACATATGACTGCAAATATATAATATATTAAAAATTATGACGTTATTTACAACACTTAACGCAGATACTTTTAAGATATTCTTAGTATATATCATGCAAAAAGCTCATAAACTGAATTAGGTCTATTAACTAATTTCTATGAATTGTTGGATGATCTCAACTCTCAAATGTATTATTATATTATCATTCTTAGGAAAAAAAAACTAGTTCTAATTTAGAGTTTAAAGGATAGTCATCATAAATTATAAATGTTCGATAAGAGTTTATTATTAATTAAAAACTAGATTTTAAAGTGGATTTTAAAATATTAATTTAAATTAATTTTAAAACTAGATATTAGTGTAAAAGTAATTTACTTCATAAAACTACACATATATCACGTCTATAAACAAAGTGGTAAGCACCATCGAAATTCACATGCAACTTTGATATCCTTAGATCAAATCATGAATCGTCCAATTTAGCGATTTCAATATTTTTTTTTGAGTTAGGTTTTACGGATAGACTTCAAATGTAAATTTAACTCATTATTTTTATACTATTTCATGTCTTGCTAGTTTCTAAATTTCCTTTTGGTACATTATTTTATGCCAGTGAGAAAGAATGATGATTACTGATTAGGTATTCGGTTGGTTCTGTTGGATTGTTCCCGTGAAGTAGCATTTGTTTGTATTCAGCACGGTTCGTAATGTTTTGACTTACACCCAAACATGTCACAAGACTTCATCAACGTGTCAGAGTTCTACTCCAAAAGAGATGACATGTGTAATAGTTCAATACTTCAAAGTTTTACATTCTTTAACGGGACACCGGTTAAAGAATCAAATGTAGAAAGTATTACATTAGAACTTGTTGTCAACTAAACAATTACATAGGAACTTATGTCATCAACTAAGCATAAAAATTGTTATTTTCACTTTAAAATTTTCTTTTTTAATTTCCTTAATCAGTGTCCGGGGGCACCGGTTAACATGACCTTTGTTTAATTTTTGCTTAAAATAATATGCAATAAAAAATTTGGCAAGTAACTTGCATCCAAAACAAGAAGTTTTACCCCTTTGTAGTTTTTTTGCTTTAAAGATAAATTTTACCCTCAAAGTTATTGTTCAATCGTTCATGTAAATGTTTTCAAAGATAAACAATTGAGTAAATCAACATTCTAGTCCTTGAAATTGTAAAAGTTGGTCAATTTAGTCCATTAAGTTTACGTAATAACAATTTAATCACTTAAATTAAATAGTGTCCGTCAATTTGGCCCTTCTTCTAAATTTAGCAACACAATTTTAATAGTTTTTTTACAACAATTTTAAATATTTTATGTTATCTTTTCTTAAGGGAATATTTTAGGTTTATCTTGATGCAACAATGTCTACGTATTTATTTGAATAGTCTTTTGTTATTAGCTAGGCCTAGTGATTACCTTCGTAGATTTCTTAATTGGCTTAGATAATTAAACTAAATTTGAAAAGGAAAAAACTAAATTGATTGATATTATTTAATTTAATAACTAAATTACAACTTTGTAAATTTGAATAATTAAATTGAACAACTTTTACGATTTAAAGGAATAAAAGGTTTATTTACCTTTTTTTTTGAAAGAAAATGTTTGTTTACTTTACAAATTTACCTTAAACTCAACTTTAAGTAAAATCAATTTTACGAATTAAAAAGTGAGGAGGATGATAGGGCACGTTGTGCCCAAGAATGATGACTATACTATACTATTTGGCCATATTCTCATTTGAGGGAAAAAGAAACAGAACTTTAGATAGCTGAAGAGATAAAGAGATAGACATGAAGTGATTGGCAATAAACTTAAACTATGAGTGGCATGCATGCCAGATACCAACCCGTCGTCGTTCAAGCATCAAGTCAAGTGATGTTGTTTACATATACCAACATCAACTTTTTAAATGGTCCAAATTATAAGGATGCCTTCACATGGATTAAATTCTTCATTCAAGAGTTATATCACCATCTGACACAAGCTTGTGAAAGATATTGAGAAAATTACTACAAATTTCAACATATTACTTGACACAAACATACATGTACTAGATTTGTAAGACATTTCTAAACCCTTGCCTAAGTTCGAACATAAGTTCATGATTAAATATGTCAATGTTTTTTTTTCTTTAACAAGTACTCAAAAGCAGAAAATTAAGACAGTTTCGTAATTTAAAGTGAAAAACAAAAACATTTCTCGAGTCAACTACACATTAACCGAATTGAAATGTTAACGTTAATCATTCAAATCATTTATAGTTTTGAAGACCAAAAAAAAAAAACAGAGGTGACAAAGGACAACCCCCTGCCCTATGCCTTATACTTTCAGTTTCACTTTTACTTCATATCTCTGGATTTTTTATGCTACAAACTTTATACATAGCCGTTAAGCTAAATGGGCATACGTAATTGGATTTAATGCAGTCAGGCATTTTGTATGTAAATCGTCTCATCTCAAATTAATGGTCGAGATCGTTTAAAATTTATTTTGTTATTGTGTACTCTAAATTATCCCATTTCATATCAGCGACCAGATGCAAAACTGCATGTGAATGCCGGGGTTTTCTACAGTAGGAAAAGTGGCATAGTTTCTATACAAAATATTGGACCAATACTACTGGTTTCCAAACCTGAGAATCTACTCTAGCTCAAGACACAGTAGCAGTAACAAAGACAGAATGACAAATAAATAAATAATGGATAGTGCCTCGGCCAAAAAAAAAATTTGTTGGATAGTAACACGTATATAAGCATGAGAGTTAGATAACACATTTACAGAAGATATGCTATTTTTTTTCCTAGTAAAATAAAAATGCTCTTTTCTGGAGCAGACATCATTCTCAGTGAGGATCACCTCAAAAAAAAAAAAGGCATGCTATGCTACTACTACCATTATGATGAATTCTCAATTTACCCATTGGAAAGAGTAAAAGCCACCAACAACACGAGAGAAAAGGCAAGTTGGATGAAATCTGTGGAATTAAATCCCAGAACTAATGCCTAATTGTAAGCAACCAAAAAAAATTCCAAAGCTAAAGCTGTTGTCATCTGAAGCAGGCCATAAGTGAATCGTGACAAAGGCGCCAATACTTTTTGTAAGGTAGGGACATCCATGGCATTGGTGAAGGAAGAAGAGTTCCGCGCTTATATGGCATTCTGGCAAATAAAAGCCAAAAAAATAAAATTTAAAAAAAAGGGAAAAAGCTATTAAATCTAAATGAAAATAGAACTAAACAAGAGGAACAAGAAGGAGCATCAAATCAAAAGACCAACTTAGCACTAGTCGCCAGGATACATTACCTTTGCCCAATGAGAATTCCATGAGCTGCTTTAGCGATGGTTGACCCAGAAACTCCTAAAAATGCATTTCTGTAGTGAGGCGAGATAACTTTTCCTGAAATACAACCCATTGAAGTAAGCACATAATGTTTTCTCATGCAAACATACACCAGCGGCAAATAATGCAAATTCTTACTGCTTCAATATCACAGCAATCAAAAATTCACAATTGATATTTCAATCAAGTCTTCAAATTCATTTTCAATAAATGTTAGGAAATATCTTTGTTTCTAATATAGGCGTTCTTTTTACCTTGATATGCAACTTTGAGGAGAGGAACTTTCACAACAAAAAAAATAAAAATTATATCACTGCCTGATTTACCATGACAGATCATCACGAATAATTCACAAAAATAGTATACATCCAATTTCTTCAAGTAAAAGTAAAAGCCATTGATATTAATAAGAGCAAATCTGATAAAACATATATACGGATTTACCACAAGATATCACAATAAATTTCATTACTTCACCAACATATAGGCATATCATCGCAGTCAAAAAGAAAAAACCAAATAGAAGCATCAATATGAACCCTTAAGTAATAGTTTCAGGCCTCACCTATGCTCAAATAGTTGCTGTGGAGAATTGAAACCAGAATACTCGATTTTTCTCTATTGAAGTTTTTTAGATGCAATGATTCCTTAGATGAGTTTATTTCATTAGCAAAATCCCGATTTGTAGAAGCAGTATGATTACTCTGACAGTCACAAATTTCAAGCCATATTCCACAAGGGAATCTTCCTGGTCTCGTCAACCAAAGAAATATCTTGATATAAGGTGTAGCATGAATTATTGAAATAGTAACTTCAATAAGTATACAGATAAGGTTGATGGTCGTGTCAACGATACTAAAGAATATGTAGAAAACGGAAGTAGTTGGTAACAGAAGCAAGAGTGGTGTAAATAATAGAGATCCAACAATATGTTGTTTCACAGTGTAGTCAAAACTATCCAACCTCTGACGAAGAGGATTCAACTTCCGACCCCTGCCAAAACAGTCAGTGACTTAATGAAAATAAATGAGAAATCAGAGCAAGGATTATGCAAAATGTTTGTGCATCTATAACTATAACGATTAATCTTCAAAAGGATACTGAATCACAAATAGAGTAGTTCAGCAAATATGAAGGTTTAAAAAAAATACAAGGGATATCATGATCCTCATTTCTGTTACAAGTTATCTTCAATTTTACAAATGCTTCGACATCTTAACGGCTAACAATAATTGGTTCTTGCTCCCTTAACTCACTGTCAATGTTCTCAGACATATATTAGTTAAACGTATAAAGGACTATCTACATACCGTAGTAAAAAGGACAGATATCAAATATGACCTACTAGATCACCGATATTAGGTGAGTATATAATATGTCTCAGCAACTTGTAATTGTTTCAAAAAAAATCGTGTCAAAGACCCATATTATAAAACTTACAAAAACCTATAGATATCTTATATAAACATTCCATTTATGAAACAAATTCCACATTATGATGTTCAATTCTCATTCAAATCAATGCCTTACTTTCAGCCTATCATCTCAAAGAGAACTAGTATTTGTTACCTGAAAAGCCGCCACAAAGCTGCTAATGCCTGTATTTGTGTTGAATATACAAGTGAAATAAACCAATGAAGAGTTGAAACATGCAAGGTTCCCAACGCAATCATGTCTATGATCAAAGAAGCAGGTACAGTGAATCCACAAAGAATTCCTAATATAGAAAGGCCTCGAATAATATAATTGAAGATGAAACCCACAAAGATCCAGAGTGTTGACCATACTTGGATTACATTCAAAGAAAGCATACCAAGTACACCTGCCAGCTCATAATTCAATTTGAAGCCTGCAGGGTCTCCCATTAACCAAACACATCCGGAGCGCAAAAATGTGGCAAACCAATGGATAAAATTCAAACCCGACAAGCAAATTGATTCTTCATGATATAACAGTGACCAGCCAACCAAGTTTCCCAAGAGAATATCAACAACCAGAGATGACCACATAGAATGCCTATGCATTGCAGCTTTCTCTGCATATTCAACACATGATTGTGACCTGGCACGCCAAAGAATAGTGTTAAACATGGAGAAAATATACAATCAATATCAGAAATCACTGATGCTTAAGAATAGTGAATAGTTGAACAGCAAAGAAAACATTTAATTTTAGAACATAGATTTAGTTACATATAT
>Ga0228711_1001573_pt1 | contig 33892 bp, 14 predicted proteins | sample MedpolnodulmetaG_2_FD_177996 | JGI IMG/M metagenome (GOLD analysis project Ga0228711, IMG submission 177996) | Root nodule microbial communities from Medicago polymorpha collected in Santa Monica, California, United States - brown nodules | ecosystem: Host-associated > Plants > Roots > Nodule... | reverse complement strand
TAATTGGAGAAATTTTTTTTTTTTTTTTTTTTTTTTTACAATAGAAATTGCAACTTTTTTTTTTACAAAAGAAATTGCAACTTTTATAATTTTTAGGTAATAGCTTTTTGCGTAAAAAAAAGAGGTTTTTAAATACAGGCCAAATGCTCTTTATAGAAAAATTAGACAGGTTTCATGCATTCTAAGTGTTATAGTAAAATCACTACCAAAAAAAAAAGGTGTTATAGTAAAATTCCCTAAAAAAAAGTTTTATAGTAAAATTGTAGCAGAGAAATTCCCAAATATTCATTTATTCTTTTGATTGTAAATTTTCAAATATTTATCATTGGCGGTGCCGGTATATCTTAATTTATCATTATCTTTAGGAATTATGTCAAAAGAAGCAATTACCTCTAGGAAGCAAAATTAATATGATATTTACAAATTTAACCGTAATTTAACGGGAAAAATCATCCACAAAGTTACTTCATTTTAATTCACACAAAATTTCATTCCATGAAAAAATATGTTCCTAATCTTATCATATTTAATAAATATTATTTATAAACTATTTAAAAATAAGCAAAAAATATTGCATGCGATAGTTCATATCGTCTTTGTCTTAATTGGAGAACTTGAGTTTAAATCTAACTTCAAATAATACACGAACTAAAACTCTAAAGTCTTTTGGTTTAAAGTATTAGTTTTTATAATTGTACGCAAAAAATTCTTAAGTAACACTTAAAATTCTTAAGCCTCAATTTATAAAAAATAGTAGAATTTAATTTGCGTTCACCATGAATTAAAATATATTTTTTTAACACGTTTAATCACTTGTTACTATTTGATCATAAAAAAAAATTTGATTATTAAAATATAATAAAATAAAAATAAAAATATATCAAACATTTGACCAAAAAATATAGATATAAAACTGGATAATACCATGGATATTTTCTTTTTCCTTTCTTGGTTCTCATAATACAATGGATACTAGTATCATAGTTTTTATAACCTGTGGATCTAATTAATAAACACAATAACTTTATACCTTAAATAACAATAAAGATAAAGATTACCTCTAAAAAAAATAAAGATAAAGATTAATAATTTATTATGATTATAATATAATAATGTCCCTAACGGTATCAAAATCTCAACCTCTAATTGGTCTGAGACACAAACAAGGGACCATAGAATAACCGATCTCTTCCTTCATCTTCTTCTTCTTCACATTTCAATTTTTTTCTTTCACGTTTCGCTTCATATACCACTAACACTTATGACACTACGTATATCTTAATCATACCCCAATAACCTAATAACTAACACAACAAATTTTAGTTTTTGTTTTGTCCTAATTAGTGTTTTTTGTATTGTGTTTGTTGGGTTATTGGAGTGTGTTTTATTTAATTTATTTAAGGTAACGCTAACAACAACACCCTTTAACGTTAAGATTGGGTGTTGTGTCAAAATCGAACCCAGATGATGCAGATGCAGACTCTGGGTCGTTTTTGTTTGTTGATTTTTCTACATCACTCTGTTCTTGGCATTTACCACAAATTTCTTCGTTTTTCTCTTCGTTTTTTTCTCTTCATGGATTTTCCTTCTACTTTCAATTTCCTCACACAAGCTAGTGAACTTGGTTGTGGTATTGTTCTCCTTGGTTACTTCTCTCGTATTTTTAATCTCATTGGTCTTGTTTTGATTTTCGGTATCTGTTTTAAGATTCTTCGATTTTCTGATACACCCAGATTGAGAAAACCGCAAAAGGTTGTTAATTTGGATACCCAATTGAAATCTAATGTGAAATGTGATGATGGGTTGGTGGGATTGGATGACAAAGATATGGATGGGGGTTTGGAAGATGAGGTGTTTGATGTAATGTCGCTAAGGAAATTGGTGAAAATGGAGAGGGAGAGATATGCTGCTGCGTGTGCTGAGATCGAGAAAGAACGTACAGCGGCTTCTACTGCTGCAGAGGAGGCAATGGCAATGATTTTGAGGCTGCAGAATGAGAAGAGTTCGGTTGAGATTGAGGCGAATCAGTTTCGGAGGATGGTGGAGGAGAGACAAGAGTATGATCACGAAGTGATTGAATCGTTGAGGTGGGATGTTGTCCAGCTTGAGTCTCAGAAGAGCTTTTTGGAGGAAGAGTTGGGGATTTTTAAGGAGAAACTGAGGGAGTTTATGAGGGATGATGAAATTGAGTTAATTGAAGGTGCTGATTTTGCTAGGGAGTTTTGTAATTTCTCTGTTGAATATGATCTAGATGATTCTTTAGGTGATAGTGAATCACACTAAATGGAAATGTTCTCATCTGTCTCATAGTTGCTAATTGGAAACTCCTTTTGCATCATTTTTCTTCTCCCCGTTGTAAATTGTATTTATCCATCAATGAATCTAAATTATCCAATAATTATTGTGATATGATAAGTTTGTATCTTTTGTCATAGTGGAATGGATTTCAAGTGATCCAACTTACATTAGTCTTGTGAATGGATTTCAGTTATGCTACATTAGTCTTGTGAATGAATTTCATGAAGCACTTGATTGCAAGCATCTGATTATGGTTTTAGGCATGTAATGCTGTGTACATATGCTATAGTAGATTAGCCTATCAAGTTTCAATTTCAGTTTCAGGTAGATTAGTGTAAAGTTGATAAACGGATAATTGCATTTGGAACACAACATTGCAAAGATGGGGTGTGTGTAAACTGGTAACAGTGACCTTTTTCGTATTGTTGTTTTTGATAATTTTATTGTAAATTTGCCTCAATTTTATGGTTTACTAATCTGTTATGTATTGTTTGGAGGAATTTCATTATGCTTTTGATTAAATTTAGGATTATTTTTGTCCTCCAAATCAAGTTTGAGACTCAACATGTGATTCTGCACTGTGTAGTGTACTAGTATACATTTTCTATGATTCTTTTGGATATTTTGTCTGTTATTGGACACACCTAACTAAGGATTTTTAGAACTTATACATTTTTCTAATATGTCCGGCTTATGCTGTGATCATTTTTTAACTCTTGATTGATTGAAGAAGGGGGATGGAGAAAGGGTGTTGAATCTTCTTGCTAGCATGAAACAATGACATGTAATAGTGAAGTTCACAGATTTCATTCAGCTGGTAAGCAAGGGTTCCTTTTCGTGTTGCCAAAAGGTCAAAAAGCTCACACAGTGTGCATCTCTTGTTTCCTTTAGTACTATAATAATGTTTGTGACACTGCTGTCTTTAATTCTGATACACTGTCCAATATTTTCAGATACACATCCATATGATGCGCAATTGTAGAAACCGTTCGATTTTTGCGTACCTGGTTCTTGCAGATGCATCATGCTGCAGCCGTGGAGGATCTAATTTTAATTTTTGCAAAGTTTCTGATTAACCATGCAAGAAATGGATTTTCAGGCTGAAAAAGAAAATTAAACACCATCATATTTTCCCTATATTTTTTATTTCCTTTCCTCACTATGTAAGATGATAATCATATATTTATGTTAAAGCAACATAAAGACTAAAATCAGTTAGGTGATTGGTAACAGTCGCGTTAAAGACAGTGAAGTGCACCACCAACAATCTTACTGTTATCGCTCACTTTGAACAATGATTTTACATCAATTCTTATTTGCCTAAGTTTTTGAATGTATTTATATATTGTGTCATAAACATAACGTGGAGGTTGAATCAAATGGGCCACTACTGCTAGTATTAAGTGTAGCTTGTGTCGTAGGACAGACAAGTGAGGCTACACTCATTGGAAGAAAGTGACCTTCCTTAAGGCATTTATTTATGTAATCACTGCCCCGTTTTTTATGGTTAGCTTGTAAAACCTATATGTTTGAAATGAAGTGATATCACTTTGAAGTTTGAAGTATATGCATAAACTATAAGTTTCATTTTAATCATAAACGAAGTTACCCTAAAATGAAGAGATTAGTCTTCAAGATATATATGCTGTCCTTGACACACAAATGTTAGTTGATGTATGCAGTGTTTGGAAAAAGAAGCAAAGACTTTAATGTTGTCTGTAATTGTGTTTGGAACAAAAGAAGCAAAACGTGATGACACCGTACAGTCATGTATAAGTTGTGTGTTTGGAGAAATTGAAAGTCACGTTTAAAACTCACGTCAACTAAGCGTGGAAACAACAGACTACCTATTCGTAGTTGTTTCATTTTTGGCTCAATGTAGCATCTTAAAATCATGGTAAAGTGTTAATGAGACATGAACCACACTCAAAAAAACACATCATTAATATATACACATTTTGGTCACTATTATAAGCAAAAATATTCACATTTTTGGCTTATTGAATAAGTGATCTATGTGAGTGCATACATCATTTATTGAATGAACCTAATTTTTGTTTTGTTTATAATAATGATCGGAGGGTGTCAGTATTAAAACATATGAAAGCGAATTAGTTCGATTTTTAAAAACAAAATTGAAATATAATTGAAGCGATTTTTGTAAAAGAACATCCAATAAATTCGTGTTTTTAGTATTTTGGATTGACCTACGGTTTTAATTTGAACCGATTTAAATATGAGCACCCATAATATTAACACCATCTATTTACCTTTTTAATTCATTGGAAATTAAAACATATATAGAAAAGAAATTGTCACATTCCAAAATAAACTGCCATAAATAGAATCTATAACTTCAATTATTTACCAATGAGGATTACAACCAATTTTTTTAATTTTTTTTATTGTTTCCTTATTTTCTTTTCAATTAAATATTGGCAATTTAAAAAGGGATTAAGAGTATTTTTGTCATTTTAAGGTGTAATGAGAAAATTTTAAAATGCAAGGATATGGAAAATTCTAAGAAATTCAATTGATTCAAATGGAATTTGGATAATGGAAATAATTTTCCTTAAAATTACTTATCAAATAAATATGTAAATTTTCCTTTTTATTTTTATTTTTTAACTTCAGATTAAATTTTAAACATAAAGTAATTATGCAAGCTGTTGTTAGTTCAATTTTGATCATTCTCCTTTTTTCACACGTAATTATGATTTTCTTGAAGATCGATGCAGGCACAGGCTTAGGTGCCAATGCAACCTTGCTAACAAACATTAGTACATTACAATGTTTCCTTTTCTTTTTGCTTTATTCGGCTATAACACATTGCATTGGAAGAAGCAAATTCCACGTGAATCAGCCCAACTTCCATTGATCATTGTCCAATTCTTTGATTTTCCACAACCAACTTCCTCTCCCCAATTAACACACTAATGGACAAATCACATGCTCTTTGGTTGAGAGGCAAAAAAGTTCCAAGAAAACTCTCTTGTCAAAGCTTTTTGACCCTATCTAAAGCTAGCCTTCAAAGTTCAAACATTCTGCATTGTTTTGCTAGAAACTTAATCTAATGGCCTGCCTCAATGCGGCTAAATCCATAACATTTTCTTAATCTTTGTAGTTTCATGGTTTCCCTCACTTGTTCTATATCAAGCCAACGACCCTTCTCGGCGTAAATCATACTCAACAATGTGTAATTAGCAGCATTATTTGGTTCTGATCTTATAAGCTGAGATGATAGTGATTCTGCAATATCTAGTCTTCCATGAAGCTTACAGGACGATAGAAGAGAGCTCCATATTCTTGCACTCGGTTTCATAGGCATTGTTCTCAGAATTTCGAAAGCATCTTCAAGTTTCCCTGACCTTCCATGAAGATCAATTAGGCATGCATAATGCTCTATAGTGATTGGAATTTCACAGTCTGCATTTACTTGCTCAAATAACTGTTGTCCCTCAGTGACAAGGCCAGCGTGATTACAAGCAGATAAGACTGCAAGAAATGTGACTGCATCAGGCTTCACTCCTCTCTCTTTCATTTCATAAAAAAGCTGTAAAGCTTGTTCTCCATATCCATGAAAGCCATAGGCACTGATCATACTATTCCATGTAACCGAATCTCTACTCCGCATTTCTAGGAATAGCTTGCGAGAATCATCTAGACTACCACACTTGGCATACATATTTATAAGTGCATTGCAGACAAAGATGCTAAAACCAATTCCAAATTTCAAGATGTAACCATGGATTACACCACCATGCTTTAATGAAGATAAGTTTGTACATGCAGATATCACTGCCAATAAAGTTACATAGTTTGGTTCAGTTTCTTCAGTCCTCATCTTATTAAAAAGCTTCAAAGCATTGTCGCTCTCTCCTCTTCGCGCATAGCTCCCTATGATTGAACTCCACAGCACCACATCTCTTAAACTAGACCCTTCAAAAATCCGTTCAGCAAGGTGCAGTGATTCTCCACATTCACAATACATGTTTATGAGAGCTGATGAAAAACTATGACATGAATCAAACCCACGACGGAAGGCATAACCATGAATCTCCTTTCCATACTTAACAAAGCCTGGCCTTGTACAAGCTGCTAAAAGTGCAATCAGTGTTACTCTATTTGGGTTAACACCCCCGACCTGCATTTCTTTATAGCGCGCTAAAGCTACATCGTAATCTTGATTATTGGCACAACCAGATATCACCGCAGTCCACGAAACCTCATTTTTCATCTCCATCCCATCAAACACACTTCGAGCCATCAAAGAATCACCGCACCTAAAATAGAAATCCACAAAAGCTGTTGACAGAAAAACCGAATGTTGAATTCGTATCCTCCCATCAACAACAACAAGACCATGAATCTGTCTTCCTATCCTCCAACCCAAACTCATTTCCTTCCCACACATAGAAACCATACTAGCCAACAACTCCGGCTTGGGAAGAAAACCAAGAAAGTAAAAATCTTTCAACATTTGCAGAGCTTCTACAAGCAACCCATTTTGCAAATACGCATTGATCATAGAGTTCCAAGTGATGGTATCTCTGTGAGGCATTGTATCAAACACTTGGCGTGCTGATTCGATATCAGAAAACTTCGCATACATAGAAATAATTGAATTCGAGACAATGGGGTCGGTGTATGAGCCCGAAACAAGTGCTAAGCAATGAAGCTGTGTGCCAAATGCATGAAATTGGGTAAAGGAACAAGCTTTGATCACTGATGGAAGAACAAAAGGGATAGAATTGGAATGGTGAGCAGATAAATGAAGTTGTGTGAAAAATTGAAGTGTTTGGTGATAAAGACCCTTTGAAACCAAGGTTTTTATATGGTCTGAAGGGGAATGTGTGGGGACCACAGTGGATAGGAATCTTCTGGTGATGAATGAGATGCAAATGCAATTGCATTGCAGAGGATTCAAATTCAGACTCAGAATCATTGTGTTCTTCTAATCTTCTTGTTGTGTGTGTATGTGTGTGGGTTTTTAGTTTTTGGTACACCATCAACAATTTTTAGATTGATTTAAAGATTAGATTAAATTTGAGTAGACCATTAAATTAGTCTCTTTTTTTAAGTGATTCTCAAATTAGTTCATGACTCTATTAATATTTTAAAATAGTATATGTCTTTGTCAAAAGTTTCTCGATTAAGTCTCTCGTCATGTGAAAAATACATAAAAACATGGGTTTAATTGAGAAACTTTTGGCAAAGACAATAACTATTTTAAAATATTGTCAAAAGTTTCTCAATTAGACTCATGTTTTTCCACATGACGATGGACTTAATTGAAAAACTTTTGACAAAAACAAAGATTATTTTGAAATATTAATAGTCAGTGACCAATTTAAAAATCACTTACAAAGACAGAGATCAAATTGATGATTTACTCGATTAAATTTTAAATTCTTTTTGAGAGGATTAAATTTAATAATTTGTTTGAGAAGAAATTTGATAATTTGATTAGGTGAAATTTTTTTAAAGAAGATACTTAAATAAAGGTTACAATTAGAATAAAAATTACACAAATAATGAATTTTTAGCAATTAGGCTAAAAAAAGAAAAAACTAACTTAAAAATGGATTAGTTAAAATGTAAACAGTAATATTCTTAGCATTTTTTAATGAAAGAAAGTAATTTAAGATTGAGAATGATGTTCCAATCTAAGATAGTGCAAAACAAAAGATTTGTAAGCATTAAAGTCTCACCACCAAAATATATAAAATAAAATAAAAATCTTAACGAATATAATATTTATAAAATAATCAAGAAAATATTCTTCAATACTTTTTTTTTAAGAGATCTTTTTTTATAGAGAAGAAAATTACAAAGACTAAGAAACTAATAATATAGGGATGTTACTTCTCATTAGATCAAACTAAAACTTAATAGATAAAGAGAAACAAGAAGATTGAAGAATCATCTGAGAGAAGGAGTCATTATTAGAATATAAAATATTTATTGTATAAATTATTAATATATTGTATATTAGTTAGAGATAATTGAGGCACAAGTTAGATATACTTGATGTCCAAGTTAGAGATATTTGAGGTCCAATACAATATCATTGTATAAATACATATTAGTGCATAATGAAACACCCACGAGAATGAATTCTATTAAAGGGATATATGTATACTTAAACATCTGAAAGTTCTGGTTAATGAAGTTTAAAATCTTGGTTATAAAAAAAAAAAAATTCAGATAGATTATGAGAGGGGTTACCTGAGAGGCCACTGAGTTTTGCTTTAGTGTCTACGGGAGTAGAGACTGGTTTGCAAGATGACATGGAAGCTCTCTCAATTATCTCTTCGGCATATTTATGTTGAGAGAGAAAGATACCACCTCATTATCTCTAACTAATATACAATATATTAATAATTTATACAATGAATATTTTATATTCTAGTAGTCATAGTGACATAAGTTGGTAAGGAACTCAATGCAAGAGTTCATTTTCCCTCTAAATATGCTTTAACGACAAATTAGAAGATGGATAAGACAAAGAATGTCAAGTAAGAGAGGTTGAAAAACTATAATATAAGTTGAAAGTGCATCGAACAATCTTAATAACAACACGAGGATCACATTCCACAAAAGGAGAAGTAATACCCTGACCACATGTGAGCTTGAGATTCAAGAAAGGAGCCCAAGGCTCAACCAAAGTAGTAGTAGAATAGCAGTAGCTAGAAGTTCCAATATTGCAATCTAATCCTTTGATGAAGTTTTCAAAATAATATCGTATTAAACCACCGCAAACAGAGGAGCAAATAGTGGTATTATGAGTTTGATTTTTGGATTGAATAATTTTTTGATAGATTTTACTTACCTCCCGATCAAAAACTAAATCATCAGAGTTCATTCATGCTATAAAATAGAGGAACTTCGAATTACGAGACTTTCTTTCCCTTGAAATCAGCGATTTACCACCAAATAAGAAAAAGAAAACAACAATAATTGTAACAATTATTATTTACATGGGTCCATCAATTTTGATTATTTACATGTATGTATGCAAGTTGATTTAGTTAGTTACTTGTTAACATTCGTGTACTTTAGTTAGATAGATATGACTCTATCATTTATATATAACTATAATTTTTCATGTATGAATGATAAAATTATCTCTATCTAATTAAAGTACACACATGTTAACAAGTACTAACTAAATCAACTTATAGACACCATGTGATAATTTACCATACATAATAAAAATGATATTACACATGAATTATAAAAAAAAAGGGTTAAATAAGTTTTTCGTCCTTATAAATATAGCGAATTTTGATTTTAGTCACTAAAAAATTAAACTGAATGTTTTCATCCTCACAAATTTTTTTATTTTGTTTTTCATCCTTAATGGTCATTTTATGTTCATATAAATGGCAAAATTATAACTCCTTTATGTTCAAATTGTATCCATGTTATGTCCGTTTATTATATTCGACATTTATATATTCATACTATGTTCAAAAAATGTCAAAAACACGTTAAAATTATATCCATTAAGGACCAAAAACAAAATAAATTTTTTTGTGAGGATGAAAACATTTAGTTTAATTTTATAGGGAAATCAAAATTCGTTATATTTACAGGGACGAAAAACTTATTTAACCCTAAAAAAAAAATTGTTAATAAAAAGAACATTTAAAAGAAAAACTTGTTAAAAAATGAAAATTAATCCTTCAAAAAAAAAAATTAAATTAAATTAAAATTAAATACAAACATGTGGGACTTATCAAATCCAAATCGAATCCAATAATGTTCGAATTGCACATTCACCACAAATAAGACAATTTCCCCAAATAATAAAGCACATTGCTTATGTTCCCGCTTTATATTTACTTAATTAACATAGCTGAATGATTAACAACAATAATTGAAATTTGAAAATCTAATCAAATTTTAATACTGTTTCACTCAACACATTGATCATGGCAACTTCTCATTTTTCAACACAACCTAATCCCCTGGTAAGCTCAACCTTTTTCTCCATTAATGGGTATCTCTGAACTCACTCATTACTGAAAAAATCCAATTTTTTTCCTCATAAATATTGCAATAGAATTTGAAAGTTTCTGCATTTTGTGTTGGCTTCAATTTGTTTTAATGTTGTTCACTGTACTAGTTAGGATGAATTCACCAAATTGAAATGAACAAGAAAAAAAGGGGATTTTTGGTTTTGAATTTGGATAACAATAAGTTTTGTTTATTTCAGTAGCACGGACACGGTTGGTTGAAGGTGTGTCACATGTCCTATACATGTCAGTGTTTGACACCAGCACACCACATGACAAACACATATGATTATATTGAATTATGTTATTTTATCAAATTATTATTGATATTCATGTTGTGTCGGTGTAAGACACACATATGTTTGACACTTTCAACCTGAAATGTCGGTGTTACATAGTCAGAATTTGATTGTGCAAAATTCCATTAGCACTCTTCATTGTATTTTTCCAATTCTCTCTCATTTTTTGTTTAATTGTATCAGAGGGTTCCGAATCTCATTGGAGGCAAGTTTGTTGAGTCAAAATCATTGACTTTCATAGATGTTATAAACCCTGTAAGTGTTTTTCTTTTTTATATTGAGCTTATAGTTGAGTTTAATGTTTGCGGTTTTGAGAAAGGCGTGCTTCTAATGTTGATATTGTTTGATATAATAGGCCACACAAGAAGTTGTTTCACAAGTTCCTTTGACTACAAATGAAGAGTTTAAAGCTGCAGTGGCTGCAGCAAAGAAGGCATTTCCATCATGGCGTAACACTCCAATCACGAAACGCCAACGTGTTATGTTGAAGTTCCAAGAGCTTATACGCAGAGATATGGTTAACACTTTACAGTGTTCTATGATTTTGGCGCTATATCACAGAAATTTTAATTTTTTTGAAATACTATCACTAATTTATAATTGTTTCAGGATAAACTAGCCCTTAATGTGACCACCGAACAAGGAAAGACGTTAAAGGATGCACAGGGAGATGTATTCCGTGGTTTAGGTTGGTCTTTTATAATATGTTGCTTGAGAAGTTATTGTGATGAGATCATGGTTGAGTTCATAATTATTTGTGCCGGTGTTTTCTGCACATTTTGATTTGCGTCATGTAGAGGTGGTTGAACATGCTTGTGGGATGGCAACACTACAGATGGGAGAGTATGTTTCCAATGTATCACATGGAATTGATACTTTCAGCATTAGAGAACCACTTGGTGTTTGTGCCGGCATCTGTCCTTTTAACTTTCCTGCAATGATTCCCCTGTGGGTAAGCTGACCTCTACTTGTTTTTGTGTTGATTTTTTGAACATGGAATTAATCTGTGCATTTTGTTTATGTAATCCATGTCAACATGAATGAGATAGGAATGGTCAAATTATGCATAATGGTAGAGAAAGATTAGGCTAGAAATAGCTCTGAAGTTGTCTCTTCCCATGTTATTGTTACTTATGGGAATAAAAACATGTATAGAGTATTGTATTGGATACAAGATTGAAAATCCTGTTATTGATAAAGACATCGTTACAAATTCCAAATGTCTATGATCATTATGCAGATGTTCCCAGTGGCAGTTACATGTGGCAATACCTTCATCCTAAAACCATCAGAGAAAGATCCAGGTAATTTTTTTACTTATTGCGGTTGTTTACCTGGACTTAACTCCTTGACATGGAACTTAATGTTGAATAAAATGGATAAAGGACACGATGTTCTGTGTAATTCAAAGCAAACTTATGCTCCTTTGTTATATTATTAGCATTGTAGAATTTATAAAATATCAACCTGAACTGTAGCGGCCACCAGGACTAATTTTTCATTTTTTTTTGAATAAACTGAACACCTTTCTTATTTCCTCTTCTTAACTAAACCATTAGGATTTCCCAGTCACTACGCTTGCATATCTCATCTATATTGCTAATCTGGATATTAATAAATTGGAGATTTTGAACTGTCAAGCAAGAAAACAATACTCCAAAAATTTGATGCTCTAGAAGTTAAAATTCTGTTAACCCTTCCTTTCTCATTACATTTAAATATTTTTCATTTTATTGGTTGTGAATGTGATCCTCACTAAGGAAATTTCAAAGAATGTTTTAGGAGCAATGTCATATCTTACAGTTGGTTTGACAAGACTATATTAATTTTACTTGATGATGAATAATAAAGTGGTCTTATTGATCCATTTAGTAGCGTAGAATTGAATTGTATCAGCCATCCACTAGTTTTTCTTCCCTACACTTGTGATGGTACATGTAGTATGCTACTATGGTATTCACAAGTATACAGTCTTCTGTCAGCTTTCATGACTCGTATTTTTTGCTTCCTACAGCTTATGGCAGAGAAAATTGGCGGTCATATTTTAATTTCTGCATTTTTTCAGGTGCTTCTATGCTTCTTTCACAATTGGCAATGGAAGCTGGTTTGCCAGAGGGTGTCTTAAACATAGTTCATGGTGCCCATGTATGCCATAACCTTTATTTTAATTAAACTTCTGTTCTCCATTTTCTTGTGATACTTTCCAAGTAAAGGATCTCAAGTGTTCATAATTTGCCATTTGGTAATATTATCGTGTACTCAAATTTTAAATCAGATATTTGCACATAACTTTTCACATTGTGATGCATCAATGCCCCTAGCTGTTTTTTGTTTTTCTTGTTTATTGTTGATTGTGATAATTCAATTGGTGACAGGATACTGTGAATGCTATTTGTGATCATGATGATATCAAAGCTATATCTTTCGTTGGTTCAAATGTTGTAAGTCATCAAATTTTTTCTCTCAAACTTCACTGCTTCTACGGGATGCCTCTTCTTTTACACTTATGATAAAGTGAATTATTTAATCAAAGTCAATCAAATCGTATGACAGCAGAATTGAGTCGTTTTACTGTTTGTTGCACCTACATAGAAAGAAAGAAAAATGAAAGTGATTTAAATTCTCTTTCTTTCAAATGATAGTCATTCATTACGTATCCTTATTTGATTATCTTATTTTGTATTTGAGGCTGGAATGCACATATATGCAAGAGCAGCTGCTAAAGGGAAGCGTGTTCAGGTGGATGCACTAAGTCTTAGTTTTCTCCTTTCTATGGTGAAATTTTTTCTTTCTACCCATGCCCATGATCAAAGTTTTGCACGTAATGAAATTTTGTTTTGCAGTCTAACATGGGGGCCAAAAATCACGCAGTTGTCATGCCGGATGCAAGTGTTGATGCTACTGTAAATGCTTTAATTGCTGCAGGTTTTGGTGCTGCTGGACAAAGGTGTATGGCTCTAAGTACAGTTGTTTTTGTTGGAGGCTCAAAACCGTGGTATGATACTCAATTAGTTTCTTATGAAATCCCTGTTATTTTGATTTTTAAAGTAGCATCTTTCACTCGAAGCAATTTCATGCTCTCCCCCAGAGCAGCAAGAGAAAAAACTGTTGTCGTATTTGGACTTGCAATAAAATTGTCTTGGGGAAATTGACTTAGTTCTTTTTCATCCTTGTAAAACTTACTCTTAACCATGCACTGATAAGTATTTAACTATAATTTCATTCTTTAGTCTTCACACTGATTGTCCAGGGAAAGTATACTTGTGGAGCGTGCCAAAGCTCTTAAAGTAAATGCTGGAACTGAAGCTGATGCAGACCTTGGTCCAGTCATTAGCATACAGGTTTGTATGTGTCATATAGTTCTTATTTTACTTTTACTGTGTTTTGAACTTGATTGAACTCAAATTTAATATCCAATCTTCTGAGAATTGTTTAAGAATTACTGTCATAGGCATTCAGTGCATAAATTTCTACATGAATCTTGTGTATATGTTTCTTAAATATTCTCACTTACTGCGCAGGCAAAGGAGCGAATCCACAAATCAATTCAATCTGGATTTGAAAGTGGAGCCAGACTATTGCTCGATGGAAGAAGTATAGTGGTAGCATTTATATTCTCTACCATTTTTATCATTTCATATTTTTTACACATTTCCTTACCGTTTCTCTTGTATAAATGAGAATTTGGATCAGGCACAGTTGGGGTTGATGCAGTCAGCACCTTGAACCGTCCGATCAAGATCAGATGGTTAAGATCTTAAATCAGTTTTTAATTTTTGTTTAATATAAAATTGAGATTAAAATCTGGACCGCTTGATCTTGATTGGATGGCCCCAAGCTTATCGGCTGCGTGAATGCCATGAAACCCAATCCTCGTATATGATCAATTTACCTGTTAGATATATAGCATGGGAACTGATATTTACCTCCAATCCTTGTATATGACAGATCAATTTACCTGTTAGATATATAGCATAGGAACTGCCGTTTCAAAAAATAATAATATAGCATAGGAACTGATATTTACCTGTCAGTTAATTCTCTTAATTCTCTTACATGCATGTCTTGCAGGTCCCCGGATATGAATCTGGCAACTTTATTGGCCCAACCATCTTAGCAGATGTTAGTTCCGACATGGAGTGCTACAAGGTATTTTCTCATTAATCTCCCATCTGTAATTGTTCACCTAAGAGTTTTAATGAATAAGGAGACTTGAAATTTAGACTTAAATTTGACTGTCTGTTACGCTTGTGCAGGAGGAAATTTTTGGCCCAGTTCTTCTTCTCACGGAGGTACGTTTTATTTGTTTCATCCTTAAAATCCTTTTTTTGGAATAATTTTATTTTTCATTTTGGCACAAAACAATGTTATGCTGATAGTGTGTTTCTTTTTCACTTCAGGCTGATAGCTTGGAAGAGGCTATCAACTTTGTCAATGAAAACAAGTATTTTGTTAGCAACTACTACGTGTCATTTGCTTTTGTTTAACTTCCACTTATATCTTACTCCGACTTTTCCAACAGGTATGGAAATGGTGCTACTATATTCACTAGATCTGGTGTAGCTGCAAGGAAATTTCAGACCGAAATCGAGGCAGGGCAGGTGGGTTGTTTTGCATTTGCTCTTGGAAGCACATTAACAGATAATAGGTCTTATGGATTTGAATCAAGATAAGCACTGTGTCTGTAATTTGTCAACCGAACCAAACACTGCATGTTTCCCTTGGCTATATTTTTTCTACCACAAAATAATAAATAGAGTTAAATATATTTTTGATCTCTATAATATTAAAAAAATGTTAACATTATCCTTTATAAAAATGTTGTACATTTTGAGTCCTTCAAAAATACAAAACTGTATGCTTTTAGTCTCTGATAATATAAAAATGTTGTACACTAAAAACGAATAAATTTGTTATAGAAATTAAAATAAAAATTTGTTTGATTGAAACTCTAATGGATAATAACTTGTCACTTCATTTACCATTTGAACTAGGTGGGCATCAATGTTCCTATTCCTGTTCCTTTGCCCTTTTTCTCCTTTACTGGCAACAAGGCATCATTTGCAGGCGATCTCAATTTCTACGGTATCACAAAATTACATCTTCCTTTTCACCTATATTATTAGGCCATTTATCATGGACTTAGTCTTAGATTCGATACTGTTTTTTTGTATGATCACAGGCAAGGCAGGGGTTAACTTTTATACGCAAATCAAAACAATAACCCAGAACTGGAAGGATTCAGATAGCGACGACAAGATTAACATGGCCATGCCAACTTCTCAAAAATCTTAAGAGTTGTCTATGTGTATGTTGCTTCTGAAACCTTTGCACTCTAATAAAATCTGTCAAATAGTTATCGTATCTATTCTCAACTTCCCGTTTTTATCAAATTCTTGTGTCTAGTCAAAAATAATTAAATCAAATTCTTGTGTCAGTAATAAAATTTGTCATGAAGTGTTATAATTGTACTATGTTGCAATTGGATGTGTGTCTTCTGTCAAGAATACATGAATTTCTTTGAAGCAATAACTATTGAACTTTCAGTTTCAAGGTAGACACATTCTAAAACAAAGGAAACTTGAGTTGTGTAGCGTTCGGAAGAGTTTATTCATTAGCTTATATATGTATTTGCATTAGTGTTTTATTTGGGTACAATCATAACATAATTTATGGCTTGTTCATAAACTATTTCAATAAACTTCTTATTTTTCTTCTAATTAGTAACTGAAATTCTCTTATTCATAGTGATTCTTAAAAGAGAAATGATATTCATACGACCGTTTTGAAACGGTTCTCTAGTTCTCTCATACTTTTATTGTATTTTATTCTCTCATTTTTTTTCTCTATCGTTTATTATCAATAAGAAAAGAGAAGAAGATTGTTTCAAAAGTTGTCTACGTATCATTACTTTTCTTATAAAAGTGGAATATTAATGATGGGAGCAACACTTACTTGGACACAAGTCTAAATAAAAACGATTTAGGCACACATACATCAAATTCCTAAGGGTGACTTAACCTACGCTAGTACAAATGCTACGTGACTTAAGTCACGTAGTGTGACTTAACCTACGCTAGTACAAAATGCAACGAGACTTAGGTCACGTTGCGTGACTTAAGTCACGCTAGCGTTAACACGTTGGTCAAGGATACACATCACTAGATTAGTTGGGAATATCAAGATTACCATTGGGTAATTAAATTGACAAGAATTAATGAAGATAATGACCATTTTCATGTTGAGTCTAATGACTAGTTTTTAGTTTTACAATGTAATAATGACATTGTTCACGAGCATCAAGTTTACGTCAGATCATCTCATCTTTCAAAGTTAATTGATAATGCAATATGTCAATCGAAAAATATATATGTGATTTAAGGATAGACAAGTATCCTTAGCTAATACATGGTTAGGCGATCACTACTACAATTAAACAAGGGTAACCGATTTTTTCTCGAATCTACTTAGGAGTACGTGAGTCTTGAAAATAGCAGACTTAGTCAAAGCTTAGTGGGAGTGGCCAATGAGACATCCAACCCCTACTCCATGTTTTTTGCACCACTAACTGAAAAATGTGATGGACACACACTTTTCAAGGGAGGCTTCGTATATTAGATTCTGTCAACGGGTCATGCCGCGAAATGGTGAGCTACTAGTCGAACGTGGTGTCCACGTTCCCCCTTAACGAGGGAAAACTTACACACTATCTGCACAAATAACTTAGCAAGGTTAAACGATTTTGACCATGTCGTTTGGTTAGTAGGAATAATTTTATCTATAAATATTCATTTTATACAATTGCATAACGCATATAATCAATTAAAATCAAACTATTTACGCAGTTTTTCCATTTACCTTTTTGTTTTTATTTTTATGTATCTTTTAGTTTAGTTGCTAAAATCTGCAACGTAAATATATCATAAACCTATTTAAAGACATGAAATATAAATTGGACTTTTAAATATGTTAACATGTTAATTAAGACTTTTAAAATTGTGAGATTCAAGTCTAAATTAAAAATAAACTAATGATGATAGATATATCATGTCATACACAGACCTTAAATATTTTGATCGGGTTACACTTAAACCTTGTAATGTTTAGCTTGACCAAATATATTTTAGGATTTGCAAAATAGTTTGATTTGATGAATTCTGGTTATGATAGATAGACCAAAACATTAAAAATTCTTTTAAAAAATCCTATCTGATTCAATCCATCCATAAAATATAAAACGCATCCCAATCCGATTTTTTCTATGTTACCCACTTGATAAATTGGGGTTAATTTACCCCTTTTTGTGAAAAAACCTATTTTATTTATATTTTTCTTACGATTATCATTTTCATCTCACAAACTTCAAACTTTTTTATCTCTTTCATTTAAGATGTGATTTACATCTCTTTCGTTTCAAAATCGAATCGTATTTGTCATGAGAGGTAAGTTACCTCCAATTCATCAAGGAAAAATGTAGGCTCACCAATGTGGTTTTTTCTTACTATCAATTACCATTTTCATCTTAAGAACATCAAACTTTTCCATCTCCTTCATTTAACATGTGATGACCATTTACTTCGTTCCAAAATTGAATCTTATTTGTGATTAGGGGTAAATTACCCCTTATTCATCAAGAGGTAACATAGGTCTCACCATCAAATCCATCTAATAAAGTATACTGATGTATTTTTTTATGGGTGGATATGAATGATTATTTCAGTCCAAAACAATTTTTTATTTATTCTCCTAAAACTGTTTATTTTAATAGTTTAAAAAATATATTAAATATTTTAAAAAAGTAGCAGTGGCAACCTCTCAAAAAAAAGTAGCAGTGGCAAATGTGGCCACCGTTGGTGGTTCGTGGCGGCACTGCTGAGATCTCACGGAGGCGGACGACAAAGCTCCGGCATTTTGAAATAGAGCACTACTACTATTATTAAATTACTAATAATTAATATATTTTAAAATTCACCCATAATTAATGTACCCCACGTCCCCACCTCTAATTTATAGACGATTTATAGCCAATGCTCCAAGTCTAACCGTATCTCCACCAAGATTCCAGCTTGTAAGCACGTGAACCTCGTTTATCTTAAAAAATAAAAAAATTAAAGATAATAATGTATGTATAAAATATGAAATATGTATTTTCAGTGAGTACAATATCAAAAACTAAAGTTTAGTTTGTTTTGGTCATGCCTTCAGAATGTTTTCAAAATAATTATTTATAGCCTCTCGTAGGTTTGGTTTTATGTGACTTAGATCCCAAGCAACTTAAACCCTATGTCATTTTAGAGCGTTCTAGAAGCCTTCTGAGGCGGCACCCTCAAGAGGACGCGTCCAAAGCCGTTTAGACCATTCTAGAGGGCGGTGTGCCCTTAAATGCATATTGACGGTCCAAAATTGAAATAATATGTTACCCTCTACTAGGTACGGCAGACAATATTTTTTGTTTTTGTCTTAAGAGGTTGTCGACGATAAAGAAGAAACAACATTACTCTTATGAAAAATAAAAGAAATAAACGACAATAGTTGACAGTCTAGCTTTTTTAGTGAAAGTAGGTCTAGTTAAAAAAAATTTAGTTCTACTAGGACGGGTTTCATTATGACCATGTTGGTATTAAGAGATCAATTTAGTAGACAATATAATTTGACAATTTCTCAATCAATGAGATTTCCTTCGTGTGACTTCATGTCGAGTAAAATTATTCCATCAAAGGTATATCTTTGTACGGAGGTTAATACAAAATAAACGTCTCGTGAAGGATAATCTTGAGAACCATTATAGATTTACATTGCATTAGTGGTTGCGGTTTCTTTGAATCATTTGAACATTTATTTGTCGAGTGTTCATTGTTTGGAAGAGTTTGGACTTTTGTATTGACATGGTTATGTATTAGTTGTGTACTTTTGTATAGTGTCAAATAGCATGGTGTAATATGTTCACTCCTTTCGTGGTCTCTGCATGAATCGTAAATGGTATTGTGATTTACTACAACCGCTTTAGATGGCTTGTGTCTGGTCTATTGTGAAAATCTATAAATGCCAAAATCTTTCACCATAAAGAGCATGTCATTTGTAAAATTTTAGAGTAAATCAAATTAATGTTATGGTGGTGATCGATTCAAATCAAATGTTAAAGGGTTCAAGTTTGAGTTACATCAATGGTGGTGGATACATCCTATTACGTGTTCATCTTCCTTGGTTTGAGTGTGTTACTCTTTTTTTGTAGGTGTTGTTGCATTGGTTTGGTATTTGTTTGTATCAGTATACGTTGTCTTGAATATTTGTTTTGTGTATTGTTTTTATAGTTCTCTTCTTTGACACATGTTTTGTCTTGGATAGTTATATCTATTCTATACTATATTAAAGTGGGTACACATTTTTTGTGTGGTCTTTTCTTTTACAATTTCACATTTTATATAAACTACTTGATTTACTACTTAATATCTTCTTTTTTGAGGAACTTGATCCTTTTTTTAATTCAATAGAGAGCTGAAGTAAAAAAAATGAAATAAAGAAACTAGTTGAACAAATCTAGAGATACAACACTCTAAAATATCATTGAAAAAGAAAACGACGAAGCTCGTTTGTGGAAGATTTTGCAACAAAACAACTAAGACTCTATTTGAGAGTTTAGAGGGGAAGGCGGATGAGGTTTAGGAGGGATGAGAGGAAAAAATAGAAAAATCTTTCAAAAAATTTGAGTGGTTTTGTAGAGAATGATAAATTAATAATTATGATTAATGTATTTTTATCTTTGAAAGTATTATAGTAATATAGATCAAATTTGAAAAACTTATTCAAACCCCCCAAAATCCTCCAAACTTCTCCAATACAATATTTTAGTCCCTCCAAATTAGAGATTTTGTATTGAAGAAAATTAAATCCCTAAAACCCTCAACTTTCATAGCTCTCCATCATTTTCACTTTTTCATTCCTTTTTATTACAAACCCTTCTCTCCCATCAAAACTCCCTCCAAATTAATACAGGAACTAATTTTACCTTATTGATGTCGAAATTCACATTTTTTTCACGAATATAAAAAATATTCCACTTGAAAATATAATATTGATTGTTAGTTCTTCGTTGTGCGGCATGAATCAGGTGGTATAATTGCATAGTAGTTTTCTTAATTGTATAATCGTTTTCCCACGATCAAAAGTCAAAAGATATATTTTAAGTATCTATGACTATATATCAACATATTTTATATGTATAGTTTGGCTTTGAAGACACCTAAATCCACGTTTTAAACAAATCTAAAGATTTTTGTTAGAACTGGTGAATCAAATTGATTCATTAAAGTAAATTAAGTTTGTTCCTGAGGACAATTAGTTCAAAGTAAATGAGGTCTAACTTTTTGACGTCTAAGTATAAAATAAAAAAAATGAACAAAAGGTGTATTACGTGAATATATTGTGTTGAAGTAATACTAATATGTGTAACTTGAACTTGTGACCTATCTTAATAGAGTAAATAGTTTTTATTTTTGACAGGAAGGGTAAATATATGTATTTTTTTTGTCAAGTAAATATATGTATTATTCTTTATCGAAATTCAAACTTTAATTCGCCTAATTCTTTTAACTTGACTCAACCCTCTTAGTTGTAGCATACAATTTTAATTGGTGATGAATAAATGACGATTTATTTCTTCAAAAAAATAAATGACAATTTATGTCATATCTACATATGTATTTTTTTGGTTACATATGTATAGTGCTACCAAAAAAAAAAATTGTGATTAGTTATAATTGTAATATTAATAATTAGTTTTCTTTTCTTTACAAACTATTTATTCTAGACTATTAATCAAAATATTTTCTTACTCTCATCATTGCCATATAACTCGATCTTTCTTCTTATAGTGTTTTTTATAATAATGTATTCTATGCAATCTATAATGATCTATTTCTCAACAAAAAAAGAAATCTAATAATTCAAGTTTTTTTTTATTGCAGACAAATGAGGATAGTATGGTAATATAGCTGATATAATGTGGGCCATTTTGATAGGTACAATCTTTTGATATATAAAAATACACATTAGTTCCATTCGATGGTCACGCCATTTGTGTTTTCTTTTTCCTCTTCCTCTCATAATTAATCTCTTTCTCTTTGTGTGTGCAAAAATTAGGAGATGTTAGAAAGAGTGAGGAAGAAGAGGTATGCAATTTTAATGTGTGGAGAGGATTCAGAGTATTTGTTGAAAAGACATGGAGGTTGTTATGGTTTCTTCACAAAAATGTTGGCTGAAGAAGGAGAAACATGGGATCTTTACAAAGTTGTTAATGAAGAGTTTCCTGAAGATGATGATGTTCATTTCTATGATGGTTTTGTCATCACTGGAAGCTGCAAAGATGCACATGCCAATGACCCTTGGATCCATCAACTACTCACTCTTGTTCACACATTGAATTCCCTCAACAAAAAAATCCTTGGCATTTGCTTTGGCCACCAGGTAATAATTAAGTAATAGTAAATTATAAATATTCACTTCACAAATCACATAAAAATGTTTAACAAGAAAAATGATAGGTTGACAAGAATTTGTTGATGTCATTTGATTTTGATGTGTATTTTTAAAATATACGTATATAAGTTGCAGTAGATAAAAAAAAATAAAGAGAAGTATTGTTTGTTGGAAAAAAATAAGAGACACCAAAGATAAATTTATGCGATATTGTATATATGATGTTTGTATTTTGATGTTCAAATCATACACATTTTTTAATAACTGTGAACTAATTAATGGTGTGATTGAATTTTAGATATATAATAATCCTTCTTGTCACATATCAATTTTTTTTAAAGCTTATATGAACAAATATTTACATAATATATAATATATGATTGGATGTTTTTGTAAAATTCCTTCACGCCTTAATTAGGTCAATTGCACATTATTCTTTTTACTTTTTTTTAGCAAATTCTTTTTACTTAATATTATTCAAAGATTTCTTTTTTATTTTCTCTCTTTTAATCCCTCCGTCTCATTAAGTGTCGTGTTTAATTTATCCTATCATTCATTCTGTCATTTTAAAATACCAAGAAAATATTAGCTTTTTCCACTAATATCGTTACTTGTTTATTGTTTCTCAATCACCTAAATTAGTACTTTATTAATAAATATATAAAGATGATTTGATGCATGAGGTGAGGGGATAAAAGAGTAGAATGATAAGAAGGTTAGTGATTTCCTCTAAAAAAAAGAAGGTTAATGATTTTAATTCTCACATGCAAGATTTTTTTTTATATTAAAAAACCAACACAAGTTCTTTTAACACAAGATATATCAAAGAAAGTTAAAGTATCCAAAAATAACAATAAGACAATTCACAAACTACCACAAAGAATATTGACATCGACCTTTATAAAAATCAAGAATATATATTGACATTGACCTTTATAAAAAGAATATATTTTAACCAAATGAATATTGTTTTATCATCAAAATTAGTATACAATATTTTTTTAAATTGTGAATAAAATACAATAATTCCCTCAGAAAAAACTATGAATAAGTTAAAAGATAATCCCTCCTCATCTCATATTAAGTGTTGTAGTTAAATGAAATTAGTATCATATATTAATTATAGTTAGTGGAGTAAAATGAAGTTAATTTTTTTTTTTTGTCGTGGCCAAGATTTGAACCCCGGACCTTGCATATATTATGCATACAGATTTAGCCAAGCTCACGAGGACAAATGAAGTTAAATTTTAATAAATAAGGATATATTATTAAAAAAATAAATAAATATTATATTGATATATTAAAGGAACAATTATTTTAAAACAAAGAAAGAAAAAAAAAAGTGACACATGAGAAGCAGGTAATATTTAATAATACTCCTCTAGCCGTAAGTATGTTTAGAAGGATGTTTTTATTTTCAAGTAGCCAAATGGGGAAAAATATGTTTATCGTTTTGACTACTACATATGGCTGCTTCTTTTTTTCCCCTAAAAAAGAAATATGGCTTTTAATTTTTTTTTCATAAAAGAAATAGATAGAAGGATAATGACTTGGCTTGTGCCGTCTGTCTGAACCACAAATGTTTAACATTATTTTTGCGGTCCTGTCAATAATCAATACCATTGTTTTGTTGGAGTTATTTGTATGTTGTGTTAAAAGTTCCTTTCTGAATGTAACAAAATATGTTCGTTTTCAACATGTGGTCTAATTTGGTTATGGGGACATATGTCAGAAATGACATAATTAATTAATATGCTAAAATATGAATCTTGAAAAGAAAGATAACCTACTCAAATTATGAGTATTATCTAGGGTTGGACAGCGGTCGTTCCGGCCGGGGTTTGGTCCCAAATTCCGAAATCGACGGAACTGACGGTTTGAGATTTACGATCCGTCGCCGTCCATTTACAGGCGTCGGTTACGGCGGTGACGGGTTTTTGGTTCCGGCGGTCGAGCGGGTGGTTTGTTTCGGGTTTAAAAGAAACAAACAATGAAGAAAAAATCAGATTTGACAGAGGAGAAGAAATATAAATTCTTCCAGAAATAAACTGATACAAAACCATGAAGATGAAGTTGACAGATTTTGTATTATAACATGAAAGAAGATGAATCAGAGCAAGGAATATGACAGAATAATGAATATTATGATGTTGTATGAGGAAGATGATGAACTATCTATGTTGATGAATAAAGATGTGATGAGATGAAGAAACGGCGCATCACTTGAATAGGCTAGGGTTTGAGTGAGAGAACGTTTTGTTATTTGTATGGAAAACTTGGGTTGGGTTGGGGAAATGCTAAAATTATTTGGGCCTAAGGCATCCGTCCAGTATTAACCATTACAACCCGTTTTTCTTCAACCGCCCAAACCGGTTCGACCGAACCGTTTGTCCTTTTTCTCCAGCGGGTTGGCCGGTTTTGGACAGGTCGGCCCAACTTGTCCACCCCAAGTATTATCTATGAGTCATTTATCAATCATATATCTAATATGTGTCTTAAGATTGGAAGTAAAAAGCTTTCAAGGAAATGGTTTTTAATTTTTAAAAATTATTTTGCCAATTTTCAACATAACATTTTTATATTTGTTTTCTTAAACAATATCCTAAAGATACTCTTTACTATTTTTCATAAATTATTTCACAAACAAGATGGTTAAAGTTATAAAGGATTAGTAAAAAACACGGATTCAACTGAAAGTGAAGTGACTTCACAAAACATCTCTCTCCAATTAATATTATTTTGTTTGCCTCCATAACCGGTACTTGTTAAGTAAGACATAAAGAGAAATTGTTTGTGACATAACATGGACCAAAATGTTTGTGAAGTGTCACATACTAATGTGTTGCATTTTGCACATGCTTCATTGAAAGTTTGTACTGTGTTGATTATTTTATAGATAATTGGGCGTGCATTGGGAGGGAAAGTGGTGCGTTCTGCTGCAGGTTGGGACATAGGTGTCTCAACCATCAACTTGTTACAATCATCATCTCTCAATTTACCATCAAAACTTTCACTCTTCAAATGCCACCGAGATGAGGTATATTTCTAAATTATGAAAATATAATTTTATCTTTTTTTTCTCATGATGGTAAAATTAAGTGATTAAATTTGTTTAATTTAAAATAAAATTTGATTAGGTACTAGATTTACCTGCTGAAGCTGAGGTAATTGGTTGGTCAGAAAAGACTGGAATTGAGATGTTTAGGTATGGAAATCACATGTTGGGGATCCAAGGCCACCCTGAATTCAACATTGACATCTTTTTACACTTTATAGAACGTATCACTAACCGTAATTTAATCCAGGTACGTATTATTTACACACAAACCTCATCATCATTCATATATGCTCTCATGATCTTAATCCCCATGTTTAATTAATGCTTCTTCATTCCTTTATTTTTTTTTGTACAACATCCTTTTTTTTAACTTTTTTTTTATAATCGTACCATATGAGTATCAAAACTGTTTACATTGTTTTTTTAGAAAACGATTTCAATATAATATTTACAATGAGTTATATAGGAATTAAAGACGAACGAGCATAAAATTATATCGCTAACCCTTTTTTTTTTAGATAAATAACCCAATTATCTTAAACACAGTACATGAACTTAAGAGACATAATATTGTTATGTATAATTTTTGAACTCTTTTTGAAGCCAAATAATTATACATATTTTAAAATATATATGTCTATAAGGGGAATATCTTATACAATATCTCAAAATCAGAAGATTTGATCCATGGTATGGGATCAGAATCTGGTAGAATTCACATTTATATAGCACCACGTGCATGCAATGAGTCACAATTATTGATTTAAAATAAAAAATACATATATATTTTCGTTCACTTAATGTATTCCTTATCCCCTTGCTTTGTGATGTATGCCTTATCTTTGTCCTTATTTATAAGTTTTTATTTGTGAAAAAAATATAAAGTTCCAATTCAATAAGAGCAATATATTAGTAGATTGTAATGAGCTTATAAATAGAGATAAAAGTAGTATTAATAAGTGGATGTTTGGAATTGCAGGAAGCTTTTGCTTCGGATGTAAAGGTGAAGGCAGCATTACGAGATCCAGACACTCAGGCATGGAAAACACTTTGTCTCACATTTCTGAAAGGTCAATTATGACCTAGTAACAAAATATTTTGCTGTAATTTTTTTTTTACTAAAAAATTTCAGCTGTAATTGTTATAATTTGACAGTAATAAAAAGTGTCATTTCTTAAATATAGTACTATTATGCTCGAGTAACCCAATATTCAACTGTAATATTAATTCGTAAAACTATTATAGTCATCTCTTAATATTTGTAAATTAAACAAAAATGACACTCATTTAATGAGTAATAATTATGTAAAGAGTGTAAAAGGAATTAAGGGAACTAATTATAACCAAATTATGAAAGATACACACAACAAAGACACATGTAAAAAGTCAAATCTTTTCAAAAGCACACATGTATTCTATGAAGGGTTGACATTTGATGAGATTCAGCACATTGTTTAAACAATAAAAGAACTGATTGATGAAATTGATGCATTAGCTGGGGCACAATTACTTACATTGGAAAAAAAATATGAAATGTTCTTATCATTGGAAGAAAAAAAATCATAATGTATATATAGTATACCTTTTTTTTTCAAGGATAAGATAATTTCATTGGCTAGTGCTTCTCTTAAGTCTCCAATCAATAATTTGGAGACAAGAGGATCCACATATATTTTATTGAGAGGAAAAGGAGTATCTTCTACGATAAATATTTACACAATTTTTTTGTTCTTATAAATATTTTAATTTTTTTGTTTTAGTCTTTTTAAAAAAAAATTGACTTTTGATCTCTAAAGGTTTTGCATCATCACTTCGAGTCTCTATTTTTAAGTCAATTCATGTGTATCATTTAAAATTTTGATTTTTTTTTCTACATTCATGTTTCATACATTATAGAATTATCTCTTGTAGAATTTAAATCTTTTAACAAGGGATGATTATGATTTATTTTTTTACACTTAAACAAGGAATGATTATGAATTTTTATGGTTTTGACACTTAAAAATACATATTTAATTCATTAAAAAATTCTGATGTCTTTTAGAAATTCTTATAATATTCTAAACATTCGTACAAAAAATTATTTAAAATTTTGAATAATACACATGAGTTGATTTAAAAACAACAATAAAGGATGGTGATGCAAGACTTCTGAGGGATCAAAAATTGAAGAATTTTTTTATGTGAATTAACGCGAAAAGTTAGAATATTTATAAAAATCAAATCTATATTTAACTTCATTAACAATACGGGTATTGCTAAGTGACTTGTATATTCAATCATTTTGGCTTCATAAATTACCTTAATTGATAATACAAGTGTTGCTTAAAAAAAAGGTGTGTTCCTAGCCTTTCTTTTCTAGTTAATATCTTGATATTTAATTTGAATATCTAAAATGAGGGGGAAATGCGCATAACACGTGACCATATAATACACTTTACCCATAAGTGCAAACAATTATGTGATGCAAAATAAATAAAATAACATCTACATTCTCAATCATAAGAGTGAGACTAAATATTCTTTCAAACAAAAAAGAGTGAGATTAATTATCTCGATCACAAAATATTAGTTTTTTAATTCTTTTTTAACTTTTTCAAAAATGACACTCATTTAATGAGTAATGATTAAGTAAAGAGTGTAAAAATAAGAGAAATGATATTTGAACAACCATTTTTGACAATTTTTTTTTTCAATACTTTATTTTTGTGTCAATACTTTATTTTTTTGTAAAATTATGGTTATCTCAAAAATTGTAATCTAAATGGATGTTCAAATAACACAACTATAAAAATAAAGTCTAAGTAAAAGAGAGAAATGATATCATGAACAATCTTAGGTAGATCACTTTTTAACTTAAATATCACAACACACTTTTTTTTTATTGATTGAAATACAAATTATTCCTATCAAGTTATGTTGATCACGTAAGTAATAAAGGTTTTGTTTGCGAGTTTAGAGGAGAGGGGAGGGGAAGGGAATACTTTGAGCGGTGGAAAATATGAGAAAATTGAGAAATATTTCAAAAAATTTAAAAGTAGTTTTTTAGAGAATGATAAATTAATCTATATGATTGTTATATTTTTAATTTTAAAAATAATATAACAACATAAATTAAATTTGAAGAATTCATATAAACACCTCAAAACCTTCAAATACAATTTTTTAGGGAGAGTTTTAGCATGGGGCAATTGTCAAATTGCCCTATCTTAGATCAATTTTGTTTTATTTGCTATTAGTTGTACCCCGTGCATTTTTATATTTCAATTTATAGTCCTATTTAATTATAATATATCACTTTTAATTTTAATTTAATGGGGACTAAAATATTTTGGAGGGACAAAAACATGTCACTTTTCTTAGAAGAACTAAAAACAAAATTCGTCATATTTACAGAGACCAAAATTTTTAGTCCCCCCCAAAAAATAAAAAATTTTAGTCCCCGTTAAATTAAAATTAAAACTCCATGCTGAAATTTTTTAGAAGGACAAAAACATATCACTTTTTTGTAAGAACTAAAAACAAAATTCACTATATTCATAGAGATCAAAAATTTATTTAACCCTAATAATATTACAAAGTTTGTCCCTATAAGCTTAACTCAATTGGTAGGGACATTGTATATTTTATGAAAAGGCTGGGGTTCGAATCCCGACACCTCACTTCTCCACATTTAATTGTGTGAGCTCCAGCCAATAGGCTACTAGACAAAAAAAAAATATTACAAAGTTTTGTTGATGGGATTAATATTGCAAAGTTAGATCCATACTAAATTTATTTCTTTATAAATAATGTAGTAAATACATATATTTACGTCATATTTTTTTAACACAAATTTAATGGTGTGTATGTTTTCAAATTAAAAAAATTATTGAGAATGGGCTGGAGGTATTAGATTTTTAAACGGGAGATTAAAAAATAACGTATTCACAAGTAAATTAATTTGAGTCAAGTTATAATTGAATAGGGCTATAAATTGGAATATAAAATACATGGTGTACATGTAATAGCAAATAAAACAAAATTGACCTTCCCTCAACAAAAAAAAAACAAAATTGACCTAAGATGGGGCAATTTGACAACTGCCCCCATGCTAAAACTCGCCATTTTTTAGTTTTCCAAATGAGGAAGGTTTAATATTATGAAGAAAAGTTAATCCCTCAAAACTCTCATGTTCCATTTTCCTCTATTTCTTTCATTTTCTCATTCCTTTTTTCCAAGTCTTTCCTCCAAACTCGCAAACAAAGCCTTATAAGGAAACTATTATGACCAAATTAGGAAAGGTACACACAACAAAGACACATGTGAAAAGTTAAATCTTTTCAAATGCACACGTGTATTCTATGAAGTATTGACATTTGATGAGATTGACCACATTGTTTAAACAATAGTAGAAATTTCATCGACTTTTGATTCTTAACAGTTTTGCATTATCATTTTGGGTCTCTATTTTTAAGTTCATTCATGTGTATCATTAGAAATTTTGAATTTTTTTCTCCACATTCATGTTTTGTACATTATAGAATTCTCTCAAGTAAAATTTTAAACTTTTAATAAGGGATGATTATGATTTTTGTTTTTGTTTTTGACACTTAAACAAGGAATGATTATGAATTTTAATGTTTTTGACACTTAAAAATACATATTTAATTCATTAAAAAAATCTGATTTTTTTAGAGAGATTCTTATAATATTCTAAACACTCCTGAAAAAATTATTTAAAATTTTAAATAATACACATGAGTTATTCAAAAACAACAATGAAAAATGATGATGCAAGACTTCCGAAGGATAAAAAACCGAAGATTTTTTTTAAGTAATATGGGTGTTGCTAAGTGACTTGTATATTCAACCATTTTGGCTTCATAAATTACCTTAATTGATAATATACAAGTGTTGCTTAAAAAAAGGTGTGTTCCAAGCCTTTCTTTTCAAGTTAATATCTTGATATTTTAATTTGAATGTTCAAAATGAGGGGGAAATGCGCATGACACGTGACCATATAATATACTTTACCCATAAGTGCAAACAATTATGTGATGCAAAATAGACAAAATAACATCTACATTCTCAATCATAAGAGTGAGATTAAATATTCTTTAAAAAAAAAGAGTTAGATTAATTATCTCGATCACAAAATATTAGTTTTATCTATTCTTTTTTTGGCCTTTTCAATCAGCAATCCAATAAACTGAATCTATTCTATTTTTCTTTTTCTTCGTCTAAACAAATTATAATCTATATTTATTTTTATGAAAAATGCCGACAAATGTCTTAATACAATATTTAAAAGTCTTAAATCATAAGTTTTTATGATAGTTTGTATAATCAATGCATTAAAATAATTTTTTATTTAAAATATTTAAAGAATGTCTTTGAGACATTCCTTGCCAAAACACTAATTTTATTATCTTTTATGTTTAATAATTGAAACTTAATTATTATGGTGGTGGAACCGGTCTGACAAAATTTGGACATCATCATTCCAGCTGGTTAGCTGATCCAGCTTGATATGTAGCTATCCCAAACAAAGTGGAGTGTACACTTCAAAAGGAATTTTAAAGTTATAATTATTAGTTTGATGGACAATGAGATGTGTTAAATTAGGTCGCGTCACCTTTTTATACATTTCATTTGGACCATAAAATCAATATATTCCACGGAAATAACAAATTTGGAATTCCAAAAACTAAAATCAATGTTGGATTGAAAAACTAAACATTACTTTGTGAGATGATGATTATAGAAGTAGAATGAGAGATAAGAATGAATAAACCGGTGTGAATTCTATTAATGAGAAAATGATGTGGTATATATATACAAGTGTGTATTCTACAAATGAAATAACCATATATGTAGAGATGGTTATGCTACTGTGTAACTATGTGATGTGATCAGGTTAGTCTCTAACTAACTCAATCTTATCCAACTAATTTCTAGCTCAAGTAACTGTACTCTAACAAACTTGTGTTAGTATGTAGTATAATAGCGAAAAGACGCGCACGCGTGAGTGACCATCTTTCTGTTCTTTTATTGCGCCAACGTTTTAAAATTATGAACGGTAGAGAGAAGATCAACCCAAAACTTATTTGGGGATTGAATCATGTCCCAAACCAATTTTTCAAGAAGGCAAGTGTTAGCCTCTTTAGCCGATCTGATACCCAAACCAACCTAATATTTAGGACGAGCAATTTTTTTTCAACCAACCAAGTGAATATCTTTGTTGTTCAAACATCTCCATATGAAATTGCGAGTAGTTTGATGAATATTGTTTTAAAGAACATGGTTTTTAAATTTTTAACAATTTTATTTTGCCAATTTTCAACATAACATTTTTATATTTGTTTTCTTAAACGATATCCTAAGGATACTCTTTAATATTTTTGATATTTCAGTAACAAGATGTTTAAAAGTTATAAAGGATATAGTAAGAAACACAGTTCTGCTGAAAGTAAATTTGCTTCATAAAACATCTCTCTTCAATTGGAACTATTTTGTTTGTCTCTACGAAAGTACTTGTTAGATACCAAATAAAGAGTAAGACCCTTTCATCATCGATGATCCAACATATAGAAAAATCGCTTGTGACACCATGGACAAAAGTGTCACACACTTATTGACTAATATTAATTGAGAAAGGAGAAACTAATATCAATAATGATGACATTAATGATCATCTTACAATTGTTCTTGATGAAATTTGAAATTACAAAGCCAAACTATTAATATTGAGACGACACCTCCTGAACCAAGAAAGATTATTTAAATGAAATACTTATAAGAAAAATGAAACACTTAACCATAAATGAAGTTATAATCATGAGACAAATTTGGGGATCAAATGCAAACTCGAGAGCAATAGCATTGGATGGCAAAGCAAATGAAACACGTTTTATGCACTCAATTTCCTTCTGCACTCTACGAGCATGTCCTTGTAAACCTGGCACTTGCTAATCTCATTACCATTGCTGTTGATGCACTGCAACCAAAAGAACAGGCTCACTATAAGAAATATTTCTTAAATATAAACATGTAAAATAAGTAAATAACAAATTTGAACCATAGAATGCAAGTACAAAAGCAATTTTGTAGAACTATGTAGAGCCTTATTTTCTTAAACAGTGGCGCTATAGCGTAACGAAATTTGAACGGGTTGCTATTGTTTTGCTATACACTGTTTAGTAAAATATTGTCAAATAGTTATAGTGGCTCTAAAACACACTATTGCTTAGTAAAATTTGAACAAACTACTATTGTCAACAACATAAGAGAATAAAATCATATGAAGAAAAAAAAAACATACATCTAGGAAAGCCTTTGAGTGAATATTGCATGCATCGCTACTAAGACTTTTAGCATCGGGTGCGGGTGCAGGTGCGGGTGCGGGTGCAAGAGATCCAGTAACTACTTTTTCACTTTGAATAGTTCGAGGACCAAACACAGCATCCACAGCCCTGTCTACCATAGAAGCTCCAGCCCCAAAAGCCACTCTACAAATTGAAAGAAAACAAACTCAATTCAGTACAAAATCATAAGTATATGAAAATCGATATTGAAGACTCTTCCATATAGATAGGAAATGGTATTGTCATGCCATGTCCTGTGTAATAGAGTACTAGCGAAAACAAGTCCTAATTGAAAGAATATTACTTTCTCTTATGAACTATGAATCCTCTCGGATTCTAGTTTCCTTCTACCGTGGCACGCGCATACCTTCGGCCATTGTTCCAAAAAAAGTTCCACCATTGGAATTCTGAGGAGGAGCGGGAGGGGGAGCACCGTTTCTATCATTGGAATCCCCGCGATGAGGGGGAATAATGTGAGCTGCACCAAGACAATACATTAATACAAGCTTAGTAGGCAATTATAATTTAAGTCCCTAATGTCTTAGAGCTTATTTTGTAACTAATTAAGTTTAATCTATTGTACAATGATATGTATCATAATCACATTAATTCATACCTCCATATGGACCCGGAGTAGGACGTGAACGTCGAGCTGCGCGGCCCGATTTTCCTACAAACACACAAGTAATACAATTGATTAACGTTATATGACTAGAAAATAAAATCAGAGCTGAACACATTGTTAATTTATTCAGTGAAATCACTATACTATTTTATTGTTCAGACAAATCAAAAACATACAAAGAATGCATGCCTTGATTTGAATCACAAGTTATAATAATGGGTATACATCATTCACGTTGATAATCATAATTATATTCAATTATTCATACACAATGAAAATATGGAGGAACTCACCACTACGTCCACCACCACCACCGGCACGTCCACCACCAGGCATGTTGTTATTCTTTTATGTTGTGACTTTTTTTATCAAGAAAACAACAGAACTGAAAATACCTTGAACAAACTATTAAATTTATATTTTGATAAAATAGTTAAAAGAGTAAAGATACATTGAGAACTGGTCATTTAACTTGTCCTATAAATTAGAGCTCTGAGAACTGGTCATTCCTCACAGTCCACGTGTGATGTGTCTGTCCATCATATGTTTCTTGTTGGAGAAGATAATCACACCAGAAAGCTATTTTATCTTTCTTCTTTTCTTTCGCATAAAGGTATATCATCGTTTTTTTTACACAAAGGGATTTTATCTTATAGTCCCTAATATTAACATTTTTTTTATTAAAAAAATATATGATGAATTTACATTATTAGAGACATTTATCATTACTTCTTTACTAAGATTTTTTTTTTTTTTTTTAATATAGGCTT
>Ga0228711_1001570_pt1 | contig 33925 bp, 19 predicted proteins | sample MedpolnodulmetaG_2_FD_177996 | JGI IMG/M metagenome (GOLD analysis project Ga0228711, IMG submission 177996) | Root nodule microbial communities from Medicago polymorpha collected in Santa Monica, California, United States - brown nodules | ecosystem: Host-associated > Plants > Roots > Nodule... | reverse complement strand
CCTATTATTTTCCTTTATTGCCCTTTATCAATTCTCCTTCTTTTTGCTTTGTAATTAATTTGATGAACCAAATTTAATAAGAAAACTTAACCAACCAAATTAGCCCCCGAAAAATGTTTATGGTCATTAGTTACCAATTTTTGGATTTTCCTTTACGGTGTCCCCATTCAGATTTACTGTATTTTTCTTTTACCTTTCTTTTACGCTATATTTTATCATTTTTTGCAACTAATTCTAGTATTATTTAACTTAAATATATTTTATAAGAAAATCTATAATATATGAACAAATATTTTGTAAAAAAATTAGTTTGATGATCGTATTTATTATGCTTTAAATTAATATATAGAAAATTTATTTATTTAAATTAAATAATATATCTACATTTAATATTGATCTATATATACATTCAACTATGCACATTTACTTGAATTTAGCTATGTCTATTTTAGTAATTATACATTCAAAATCAATTTTGATAAAAACTATCCAAACAACATTCAATTTGTTTAATCAATTCTGCATTATTGTATCCAAACATAAATCAATTCTATCCAAAGTTGAACCAAACACACACTAAATATATACTTAATAAAAGTTATAGGAGCTAGCTAATTCTAAAACTTTGTGTTATATTGATCTTCTTAACTTACTTAGCCATATGCTATGGATTGCCTTATTTCTCTATCTGACATTCTATGGATTTTTACATGAAAAGGATTCATTATACTCTCCTTATGGTTTCCTTTCATGTTTAGGTTTGCAAATTTGTGATATGATCTTTTACACTTGCAGTTTGCTGAACTCATTGAACCAATTGAGACGAGGATGCATAATGTCAAAAATTTCATAAAGGTGAGTCCAAGCGATGCCAAATTTTTACCATGTGCTCTAAAATACATGATTCGTAAAAAGAATCCCCTGTATTTTTGTTTTTTATTTTGAACAAAACATTGACATGGATAATTGTTGGCTATAAAAAGTTCAAGCTTTCTTTTCTATTGTTGATATAGAACATAAGGGGTATATTAATAGACATCTTTTATCATCTGTCCGACAACAAAATATATATTTTTATCAGCAGAGTGTAAACAGGAGGCTGCAGAGTTTTGTATTGTTAGGTTCTATTTGGTGCACAGTTGTGATAGTAAATGACATACTTATCTTCATCTTGAAACAGTATTCAATCAATTGCATATAGTGATTATTCTTGCAAGATTTGTTTACATTTTTTATCAGTTAAATTTTGATTATGAGTTTGATTTAACATGCAGTCTGTCAAGCCAGAGTTGGAAGTGCAAGCTGTACCAATCACAGATCCTTATGGCCCTTCCATTATAGATGAAAAATTGGAGGCTGTGATTGTGAGGTTTGTTATGTAGCATACTTGTCTGTATTAGTATTCTGTAGTGGTCTGAAGTGTACATTCGATTGCATATTGATAGACTTTAACAACAAAAAAAAACTGTGACCAAATATTTATTCCTAATAGCTGTTTTGTGATATTTGCCTCCATGATAACTGAAGTCTTGATTCGATATCAAACTAAGCTGGATATTCGGTCTTAGTTGTTGGAAAGGGAACACTAGTTAGTTTCCTTAGTTGATTTTTCACGTAAGAAAAATAAATTATCGAAATTAAAAATGAAATAATATAACCTTAAAAGGAGCACCTATCAATCAAGCTGATATAGATACTCATTTTCAAAGGAACTTTGCTGTGGTCCTTTAACAAGGGAACACCCTAAAACTAGCTCCAAGTTGGATATCTTATTTTATTCCTCTGTCAATTGTTGTCATGATTTTGTAACATCTTACTGATTCTAATTGCAGAATAAGCAAATGACATGCAACTTTATATTAAGCTATTTGATTACTAACTGTGGAGTTGGTTCTCTTACAGCAAAGAGACTTTACCTGGTGGATTGGCAGTAAACAGAAAAAGAGCTGAAAGAGGCCTTTCACAGTTGAAGGTCTCAATTTATTATTGTATATATCTTTGTAAATATTTTGTGACACATTAGAAATATTTATTCCTGCCCTGGATATATGCAGATTGAAGTTGTAGATTTGGTCTCTGGAGAATCAGGTGAGATTAAGCTGAGTTCATCAATGTTGCGGAAGCTTGAGGCTGAAAAGGCCCAAAAACAAAGCACAATACCGTAGACACAGTAGTAACAAAGATTTGTTGACAATTTGACCTGTATAAAAACAGAGGCCGAGTTTAAGATGTCCAGTAAAGCAAATTGATATGTTGGTTCATGTTCATGGCATTGTTTCAAAAGCCAAATTCATATTCTTTAGAAGAAAAAAAATACTGTAACAATGTATATCTTTTTCTAAAGTTAAAAACAATCACGTAACAAAAACATTATGGTTGTTATGACATTTTTTTTTTCTCTTAGAAAATTTGCAGTTTGAGTAGTCACTACGAGTTCAGCTCCAGATCTTTGCTAAGACTAATGTGTTTTGCTTGTGTGTGTACACATTTTCAATGAATGTTTTAAAATATTTATTTTATTGTAAAAATGCCAATCGATGGATACTATCTTTGCCTTCAATAAACCACACACGAAGTGTTTAGACTCTCATAATGTGGTGAACTAAGATTTAGTTTTCGCCTAGAGAAATACTCACGTTTAATCTTCGACACGTTTCTAAGAGGACTCGCATTTAATGTCTAACACGTTTTAAATATGATTTATTTCAAAATAGATAATATAAACATCTTAATTATAAATATACCTATGGGCTACGGATAGCTTAGGTCTTGTGATAGAAAAAACCAAGACAAAAATATAATTGGGAGTAGAGATTCAACTAAAGGTGGTTAGTGAGGTTCCTCAAAGCATAGACAAAGCGGGTGAATATACTTTACACCACCAGTATCATGATCTGATCTGATCAGGAGCAATTACCAACACAAAATTAAATAATTTCGTCTAAACAAAAATTCTATAAAGAACTTGATTTGAGTTTCATATTGATCATCAAATCGAAACAGCTAAAATTCACAATAAACACTAATAATATAACTGCAAAGATAATTTGCTCAAAAAAAAAATAACTGCAAAGATAATCAAAATAATTAAATTTAAGAGTAATACAAAATTATAATTGTCGTTCACTTGTATTAATTTTTATTATAACGGCTTTCAACTATTATTTTTTGTCAAATAGTCTAGTGGCGAGAATCTCACACATTAATTATAGATAAGTAGGGAAATGCTCCTTCTAACTTGCCCTCTACCACATCAAATTTTCGTGCATCTTTCATTTCAAATGTACTTAGTGGACTATAGTATATTTTTAAATGAGTGTGAACATTTTTCACTCATTCCTTCTTTTATAATCCCTTCGTCTCTCACCTATTTAACAATATACATTTTTCACTTAACATATTTTGACTATATTTTTCTACTAATTCACAAAGATAAATAATATCATGTAAGATGTTGTTGGATTCGTCTCGACGAATATTTTTAAAATATTATATTTTCATAATTTTTTTTAATAAAGAATTGAAGATATCAAAGATAAAACATATGCATCGGTATGTGTGTCAGAATCAACTAAATCATCTAGTATGAGACGTAGGGAGTAATATGCAAAATTAGCGTTCGAATCTATAATATTGAATTTCTTATTGTTTAATGACATTCCATTATAAAAAAAACAAAATGTGGCTTTATTTTCCCTTGGCGCCTGACGGTTGAGTTCAGCTATAGTCTGACAGTTACACATCACAAGTCAAAGAAAAAAAACAGTTACAGTTTCATCATTTCTCGTTCGTACCCAACGGATATAATTTTCTCTCTATAGCCCAAACCCATTAACAAATTCAAATATATATAATCTAACAACACTAACAAACCAATTCAAATCCACGTTCAACATTTTCATCATATCAACAACAACGTTGGGTTTTTCAAGGTTTCATTCCAACACACTCTTCTTATCTTCTTCTTCTACGCTCATTCAGTTTTTCTCATTTTTTTCCCAGGTTTTGATCTTCTTTTCAGCATAAAAATGTTAATAACTGTAATATAGAACAACCCTTTTCTCTATATGTGACATTAACACAATAAAGATTCAATTTTTATCATGCTCTGAAGTTTGAAAATGCATGTTCTTTTTTCTTTCTTGTTATTCTTTCATCACTGATTGTGTGTTCTTTTTCATGTAGATCACTTGGAGCATTACTTTGTGACAAAAAGTTGCTTCCTTTGAGAAATTTACTCATTTCTTGTGAATCTTTCCAAAAAAGGGTATGTTTTTATGCATCACAATATTTTCTTGCTTCAATATTTTCCTTGTAAAAATTCCGGGTTTTGTCTATTTTTGAAAAATAATTCTGGGTTTTGTTTATCTATGAAAAATAATGATGGGTTTTGTATATTAATGAAGAATAATTCTGGGGTTTGTATATTTTTGAAAAATAAATTCTGGGTTTTGCATTTTTTGAAGAATAATTTTGGGTTTTTGTTTGGATAATAATTCTGGGTTTTATTGTTTTTGAAGGTGGGTTTTGAAAAAACATTGCAAAGATGAATGACTTGATGACAAAATCGTTCCTAAGTTATGTGGAATTGAAGAAACAGGCAACAAAAGATTTTGAAGATGTTGACCTTGAACTCGGGAACCTCAACCCAACACAAGACCCTAACCTCTCTCAATTCTTCCAAGAAGTTGAAGCAATCAAGGTTGAAATGGAAGAGATCACCAATCTCTTATTAGATCTTCAGCAACTGAATGAAGAGACAAAATCCACTCACAGTGCGAAAGTTCTTCGCGGGTTAAGAGATCGAATGGATTCCAATATGGTTGCCGTGCTGCGCAAGGCGAATATAATCAAGGCAAGGTTAGAGGCTCTTCAGAAATCGAACATTGCGAATCGAAGCATATCAGAATGCTACAAAGAAGGAAGTCCTATTGATAGAACAAGAGTTTCTGTCACAAATGGTTTGAAGGTCAAGCTTAGGGACATGATGAATGATTTTCAGTCCTTGAGGGATAAAATTGTGTTGGATCATAAGGAGGATTTGAAGAGAAGGTACTATACTGTCACAGGCGAGGTACCTAGCGACGAGGTTATGGAGAAGATGATATCAGGAAGTCTCAAAGTTGAGTTTTTGGCTGGGAAAACAGATGCTGATATGGGTACTCAGGTTAGGCATGAAGCTGTGATGGATATTCAGAGGAGTTTGAATAAGCTTCATCAGGTTTTTCTTGATATGGCTATTTTGGTTGAGACTCAAGGCGAAAAAGTGGATAACATTGAGGATAATGTGGTCAATGCTGCTCACTACATTCATGGTGGAACTAGTAATCTTTACTATGCCAGCCAGATCAAGAAGAGGAACAGGAAATGGGTCTATTGGGTTATTGCTGTTTTGTTGATTGTGCTGCTGGTGTGTCTCATTGCAATGTTGGCTTCTTGAATGAAGCTATTTTGGAGGAAGTGGTTTAGAGTTTTAAGTCTGTAAAGCTGTTTTTTCTTCTTTCTCTTTAGAGTTGCAATGGTTCATTGTTTGTTAGTAGAAATTCTATTAATTGGTTCAAATCTGTTCACTTGAACTAAATTTTGTTGAATGAAATTGATTGATAAATGCCAATATTTTGTTTTTACTTGTGTTACTGTTTTGTTGTATATATTTGTTTGTTTTATTATCACATGCTGCTTCTAGTTTTGTGTTTGCACTTCCAGCTAGTCTTTGTCTCACTATCCTGAAGTAGTGCCTTGTCCTGTTAAATAATTATTCTTCACATTGTACGTGTTAATGTGTTATGTACATATAAAAGTGTTACCTTAAATTTAATCTAGGTTGAATCTGTTACCTTGTTCAAGGATTTTCTAAAGTCTGCTGAAAGAAGATTATTGAAATACTGAGTAGCCATAAGCTCCCAATGCACTAATTAGTAGGACTTGAATAGCTGGCATAGAATCTTTCTTTTGCTTTTCTTGTGCTGCAGCTGAACAATACTATACACACTTCTTGGTTTTGTTGCTGAATCTGAACTCTTCACTTTCAATTTATTTCTGTAGGAGAGAAAGATTATGAGTCATTAGCAACAAATGATTATTTACTGTGATTGATGAATCATTAAAAACCAATGTATTTCTAATTGATTGAAAAGTGCCAATTTTTTCTTTTTTCTTGTGTTACTTTTTGGTGTGTTTGTTTTATCATCGCATACTATAGTTGTCAATCCGGAACAGCGGAGCGTCTTCTATTTGAATTATCAAGTAATATTATTTAAAAATATTTTTATTTTTATACTAAATATATAAGTGAATATTTTTTTACCAAAGTAATATATTGTTTTTACTATTTCTAGGTCTGTGTTTGCACTTGAAGCTAGTTTTTCTATCCAATCTTTGAAGTGGTGGTTGAAATGAAATTACAACTGCAAATAGGCAATCACTAAGTGATATAATATGCAGCAGTTGTAGTAGACATTGTTTTTATATTTTGTTTATGGCACAACTGAAAGTTCCTTCCCGATCTATGCATTCTTGGAGAGGTCTTCGCCTAATGGGACTAGCTCAAAGTCACCATCTAGAATGAGCCTCACAATCTATGGAATTTTATTCTCAACCAAACAAAAATCACTCGCGTCCAACTGAACTTTCCAAAATACCCCTGCGTAATTTAACTCACGCAAGTGTAAAAAAAGTGACTTAGTTTTTACACATGCGTGACTTAAGTCACGCTAGTTTATTGCATAACATGTGCTAGTATCTAATGCATAACCAATAGCCTATACATCCTCGGAAACACCTCAATAAAAGTTTTGCTATTTCAAATAATATTACAAGAATAAAAATTAAACACAAATCGTGTACCACTCTAACAACAGTAAAGTAGATTTCATTCATGAATGGTGCATAGTGGGTATTAACTATCCCACAAATTCGTAATCTAACTATAATTTCTTCATATTGTAAGTTCTACGCAATGAGAATTCAACTCTTAATCTAGATCAACATGTGTAAGAGAAACTGCATGACACGGCTATATGATGGAATGTAATTCCCTCTTCGCATGCACTAGATACTAGCACATGTATGCAATAATTGGATTGAGAAAACCAGTGTGAGTTAACTCACCTAGCGTAACTTAAATCACGCATGTGTAAAAACTAAATCACGTTTTTTTTACACTTGCGTGAGTTAACTTACGCAGAAGTATTTGGGAAGTACAGTTGGACGCGAGTATTTTGTGTTGGGAGATGAGCAGGATTCCAATCTATGTCTAGTTGATCCTTCTTTTTCTGCTCTTTTAGGCCCATTTTGCTAAACCTATAATCGAGCTCCACTATGTTGGCATTAGTGGTGGTCTCAATTGCTTTCTTTACCCTTAGAAGGGGTTTTGGGTATAAAGAGAGTGCTCTAATTTTTGTTAGCAGCTAGGAAGCATCTCCTTGCTCCATTTTAATATGTAGACATAATTATAAAGCCTTAATTATAAATTATTGAAATTTTTTAAAATTTAACTATAAACATTTTTATATAAAGGCTTATTTAAAAACTCTTAGTTTATTAAATGACTTAAAAGTGAGATGTGTAATTTTTATGTAAAATTTAAAATGTGCAATAAAATGTATCTTTAATTTTATTTTATTTTTGTGCAAAGAGGAACAACATATTTTCTTAATTTAGATAAAAACAAATGTATATTCTTAATTAAATTTTAAAACTTGGCAATAATTTATAATTAAGTCTTTATATTAAAAATATTAATTCATTTTTTCAATCAATTTTTATCTTTACTTTAAATGTTTTAAGTAGAAAAGAGGAATGCATTTTCTGTAAAAAAAAAAAGTCTCAAAAATTAATAACTATCGAGAATCTAACAATTCAGACAATATGTGTGTGTGTGTGTGTGTCTCTATATATATATCTTAAATTGTTACATTCTTAATAGAACTGTTAACTTAACATTTCTCCTTCGTTTCTTTTTATAAAGCTCTACTTTGCTTTTATTTTTGTCGATGTGGGACTTTTGAGTTTATTTTTTGCTGTCATATTCAACTCATAGAATGGTAAAATTTAAAAGTTATATTGAGCATGTTTAATCTGGAGTGATTGATTTTGGATAGTGTCAATGGTCATGTCTATGTCGTTTGTTGTTGGTTAAACTTTTTAGCTCCTACGTGGGAGTTTGAATCACCAACACAATAGTCAAATGATGCGAATCAAATTGGATCACAATGTATGCGTATATATATTAAATATTGATGCATGCAGAAACTATTTCTTATTTAGTTTTCAGTTGATGAATATTTCTATAACTTCCCCTTTCTTATAAAACCACATTAAAATTTATGATTTTTTTTCATAGACAATAACATATATGGACTATGTAAACTTTCCTGTAAACTTTTTTATATAAAGACTTATTTAAAATCTCTTAGTTTATTACATATATGGACAATGTAAACTTTCCTGTAAACTTTTTTATATAAAGACTTATTTAAAAACTCTTAGTTTATTAAATGACTTAATAAATGTGTAATTTTGAAAAATTTAGCAATAATTTATAATTAAGCCTTTATATTAAAAATTAATCCAATTTTTTAAATAAACTTTCAACTTTACTTTAAATGTTTTAAATAGAAAAGAGGAATGCATTGTATAAAGTGTCTCACAAAATTTATTGTAAAATATCTTTAATCGAAACAAAAATTAATAACTAATTTGAGAGTAACAATCAGAAAAGCACTTGCATACTTAACATAATCATGCATTAAGTTAAGTAAGCATTTGCAATATTGTGATTTTTACTTTCTTAATAGACCTATTAACTAAACATTCACCTATGCTTCTTGTTATATAGCTTTACTTTGCTTTTATTTTTGTCGATGTGTGACTTTTGTTGTCAAATTCAACACCTAGAATGGTAAAATTCAAAAGCTAGATTAAGCATGTTTAATATGGAGTGATTGATTTTAGGTAGTGTCAATGGTCATGTCTATGTTGTTTTTTTTTTTTTTAAGGAATGTCTATGTTGTTTGTTGTTGAAGTTATACTTTTTAGTTTCTACGCGGGAGTTTGAATCACCAACACAATAGTTAAATAGTGCAAATCAAATTGGATCACAATGTATTCGTATATATGAAATATTAATGCATGCAGAAACTATTTCTTAGTTAGTTTTTAGTTGATGAATATTTCCATAACTTCCCCTTTCTTATAAAACCACATTAAAATTTATAATTTTTTTTTTGTTGCATAGACAATAACATATATGGTTAAATTTTTAATTAAAGCTTAAGCTAAATTGCTACTAACGTGCACTTTCCTTTTTCTCTTTGCCAATAATGGGTTGTTATCAGCTGCAACCAATATTGAATTTTGTTTGCTTGTGTTTGCTTATGATGATTTTGCATATTTGCATTTCCACATTCAGTTTTTCACATTGTATTTAATATCGAGGCAAGTTACAGGATCTTGACTATAATACATCTTGCAACATTTTTCTTGCTCTTACCAATAAAGAGCCTTGAAATAACTCATGCAATTCTTTACGAAAATTTGTCTTGTAACTAACATGGAAACAGCCAAAAGAAGTCAAAATGAAACATGATAGACTTTGGTCTACATCTTATCCAAAACTAATGTAAACAATTTAAAGCCACTTATTTAAAACATCTCATTCCTCCATAGTTTTTCAACTTCTCTCCGGAGGATAGTTCTATTTCTTGGTTTCTTAATGGGGACTTCACAGCTACTCCAACTCAATGGGGAGCATACCATGTATTTATTGGAGAGATGTTCAAATATAGGTGAACTAAAGCAGATTCATGGTCAATTGTTGAAAAAAGGAACCATCAGACACAAGTTGACAGTAAGCAGGCTCTTAAAGACATATGCATCAATGGAGTTGGGTAACTTAACCTATGCACGTATGGTTTTTGATCGAATAAGTTCACCGAATACTGTCATGTGGAACACCATGATCAGAGCATATTCAAACAGTAATGACCCAGAAGAAGCATTGCTTTTGTATTATCAAATGCTTCATCATTCAATACCTCACAATGCTTACACTTTCCCTTTCCTTCTCAAAGCATGTTCTGCACTCTCAGCATTAGAAGAAACACATCAAATCCATACACAAATTATCAAAAGGGGTTTTGGTTCAGAGATTTATGCCACAAATTCCCTCCTTCGTGTCTATGCAATTTCAGGCAGCATCAAGTCTGCACACGCCCTATTTGATTTGATTCCCTCGCGAGATATTGTTTCTTGGAATACAATGATTGATGGGTATATCAAATGTGAAAATGTAGACATGGCCAACAAGATTTTTAAAGATATGCCAGAGAAGAATGTCATCTCTTGGACAACCATGATTGTTGGCTTTGTTAGGACAGGCATGTTCAAAGAAGCTTTGTATCTTCTACAGCAAATGCTGGTTGCCGGCATCAAACCTGATAAAATAACCCTAAGCTGCTCGCTTTCAGCATGTGCAGGTCTTGGTGCATTGGAGCAAGGCAAGTGGATTCACACCTACATTGGTAAAAACAAAATAAAAATAGATCCAGTTTTAGGTTGTGCTCTTATAGACATGTATGTCAAATGTGGTGAAATGAAAAAAGCCTTACTAGTGTTCAGTAAGTTGGAGAAGAAATGTGTCTATACATGGACTGCAATTATTGGTGGATTTGCAATCCATGGAAAGGGAAGAGAAGCTTTAGATCGATTCACCCAAATGCAGAAAGCAGGAATTAAGCCAACTTCGTTCACTTTCACGGCAGTTTTGACAGCATGTAGTCATACAGGGCTAGTTGAAGAAGGAAAATCCCTGTTTGAGAGCATGAGTACTGTTTATAACATGAAACCTGTTATGGAACATTATGGATGCATGGTAGACCTTCTGGGTCGTGCAGGGTTGTTGAAAGAAGCAAAGAAGTTTGTAGAGTCCATGCCCGTAAAACCAAATGCTGCAATATGGGGATCACTGCTCAATGCCTGCCACCTGCACGAACATCTTGAGCTTGGCAAAGAGATTGGCAAAATTCTGATTGAATTGGACCCTGATCATGATGGCCGGTATATTCATTTGGCAAGCATTCATGCTGCAGCTGGAGAATGGGACAAAGCGAGTCAAGTGAGAAGCCAGATAAAAAATAAGGGTCTGCTAAATCTTCCAGGATGCAGTACTATCACCCTAAATGGTGTTGTCCACGAGTTCTTTGCTGGGGCTGAACCCCACCCACATGTCCGAGAAATGTATGACATGTCTAATCTTATTGCAAGCAGATGACATGTTAGGGAGCAAATTGAGATGAGAATAAAAATTTATCTGGCGAAAGTAGGTAGATATGATAGTAGTTTTCCACCCTGTTTGGATATAATTAAATCGGGGATATGAAAATGCGAAAAATGTAGCTTTGCATCGTGTTGAAAAAATTAAAAATGAAAGAAAATAAATTCATTACAATTTTATTCTGTTTGTTGCAACAATGTTACATGTAAAATGAGGTTTGACTTAAATACTTTTATGTTACAACCTCTCGCAAATTATCAAATCCCTCACCACTAGCCAACTATAGTGGCTTAGTAAATTATTATACAGAAGATACATGTTGGAAAATCAAATAAGACAAAAAAACATGATAGGCCGGTTTGGAACCACGTTTCCACCGCACGACTACCAAAAGCAGGAAGTTGTAGCTTCAGCATTTCTATGGCCAAATAGCATTTGGAAGCGAGAATTTGAAAGTAAACGCATATCCAAACATAGCAAATGTAGAACCATGGTTACTTATCATGCAATGGTAAGATGCTGCACAGCTGTCCAAGTTTGTTCTGGCTCTAGCTGGACATTTCCAATCTGAAGCATTAAAAATAGTAGAAATTATAATTCAGAAGAATAAATCGAGAAAGCTTGAACATTATGCGAGATATCATAATACTGCAGGATGCTCGGTGACATGTGAAAAAACTACAACCAGTTATTTAAATTCAATCGCCATCATGTTGACGTTGCACAGTCTAGCAGTGCATGTCTTTGACGCCTTTTTATAAAGTTTGTAAACTCATTACCTTAGCATTTTCAACACAAACAAAATCTTTGTAACATGCTTCCATTTGAAGATGAGGATTCCACAACACCGCATCTGACCAGCTAAATGGGTAAGAGGCAAGAAAGTGTAAGCACTTGACTTGGGAAATCAAATAGTAAAGTTGTAATATAAGCCTAAAATTGCATACTTCGTGTTCTTGATAGATATTATATCACCCAAGCCATTATCAAGCTGCAACTCATCTGAAGCGTTAAGATAAACACAATCTACAAATCCTGGGAAAGTGACTACATCCCTGCATTATGAAGATGGTCTATTAAGCCAAATCAAGAGACTCAATGTCGAGATTTGATTCTTTATCATTCAATGCAATTTTGGTCTTATATGGATTATATTGAGAAAAAATATACTTGTGCTATATATGAAAGATGACACTATTGTGTGAACGAGATGAAAATTGAAAGAAACAAGATTAGAAATTAGCCACTAAATGAATGAAATGATACAGAATTCTAGTTCAAATTCATACAAAATGAGGGAGATAAAGAAGGTAGGCTTTTCGGTCATGCAACAGTTATGCACATGAAAATACATGTATGGGCATGTCTCACACAGTAAAGATAATTTGAAATACTTCATAGGTAGTACAACTTTTTATCCAACCACTTGGCTAAGGCTAAGGGAAGGCAAATTTCAGTAGTTAGAATTTTCTTTCTCCTGTACAAGTAGTTACCACTTACCATGTCAAATTTTAATTTAAGAATTCCCAGAAGTAAAGTATGTTACAGACCTTTCTTCGCTACCCTCAATTGGATTATTAGGATCTGGATGTTTGTTCAGAGTTTTGCAACCTTTTAACCCCTTAACTGATGCACCACTTACAGAAGCCTGTGTATAATGACAAAATGATTACTTTCAAAAGTTTAAGCAGCAAGTGTAAGCAATAAAATTGAGTTAAAAAACCATGCATTTGAATAATTTCAACTCATTCAAACAATAATGGGATGAAAATCATCTGTACTTGGTTAGGCATCGTCAGATGCTTAGTATCCGTTCAGATATCCAGCACACATAATACCAAATGTCAAAATAATATTCAAGCACAAATATAAAACCCTATTTAGTGATTATTCAAATTTACCCGAAAGTATGTGTGCAGGGCGGTATTGAATGAGAATGCCTTATTGTCAGTATTTTTAACTTTTAACTCAGTCGAAAGACTTTTAGCATTTAGTGTGACCTGCAAAAATGAAAGCATGAAATCACATCATGATTTGGTAACAGAATCGTAATCTAGTAGTATTGAAAACGTGAGTTGTGCTTGAAGAAAACAAGTCCTTGACAACCTTATATAAAGCATGAAAGCTGAAATCCCACATAGCACGACTATACGTATCATCCTTCAGTTCCAGAGTTACAACTGGATTTCCCTCGACATTCTCAGAATCACCAACAGTCCAATCCAAATTCCTTGCAAACCCGTGCTGTCAAAAACTCAACCAAACAAACATTTTAACAAGTCATCACAACAAATTACTCTTAATTTTTCGTCAAAGAGAAGCAACTTTTATCAATCAAATATTAAGCACAAAAGTTGCAATCACTATTTTCACTAAGCTACATAAAATAGCATGTATATAGCAGTCATACCAAAACCAATTAGTCATCAAATTTTTGTAATTGAATTGAACATATGTAACATTGAAAAACAGAACAACATGAACCTGCAAGAAAATAACATTGAATAAAGGAACATACCTGCTGAATTGCACCAGGACCAAACTGTGGAAAGCAATGTGGGATACCTCCACTGTTCCATAAGAAAATTAATCAGTATCCGAGGGATCCCAAATTAAGGCCTATTTGGATTGGTTCATTTGAGTTTATCTACTGACATAAACACTTGTGAGATTGTTTGGAAGAACTTATGAAAACAACTTATGTCACATTCTTAAGTTGTTTTCAGCTTATTTTCATAAGTTTTCCAAGACAGCTAATTAAAACAACTTATAACTTAATACAAAAAAAAATAAAAAATTACCTTTATTTAATCTTTTGTTATGCATGAGCTCTTATCACGATAAGTGATTATACTTTAAGTTAGTACAAATTAAGTTGTTTATCCAAACAGGGACTTAGCAAATAACAATGTAATAAGTATTAAATATATAGCACCCTCTTTTCAAATTGAAAATGTGTGTTACATGGTTACATTCAATCACTACGTGTTCGTGTCAGTGTCAGTGCTTCGTAGTAACTAATAGAAGAAGTAATTAAAAAGTAAGTAAGGAACCTTATTGGTTTCTTCTTATTGAAAACAGCGTCGGGACGAACAAAAAGAAGGTCTTTGCCACTAGGAACTTTCCAGGAAGTAATGCAACCACCAAACAAATATATCTCAGCCTCACTACCAGCTGGAGAAGTGAGAACGAGTTTAGGCAAATTTCCTTCACCTTCCGTAACTTTCACTCCCAAAGTAGTTTTTTCTTTGTTACCCAAACTCGCAAATGCAATTCCACTACATCGCAAAAACAAAATTGTTGGTAAATTATTAGCTTAAGTGAAAGAAAAGTATGGATTGATGAATTTCGATTAACCTGTTGTATCGACCACGGTTGTGAAAGGTAACTGTGTTCACACCACAGAATGCCATTGAAGCCATCGCCATTTCCAAATTCTATTTGTTTTTTCTTTTTAAATAATTTATATATGGTTGTTACTTGTTAATTGTTATCCTCTTCATTCGTACCCGCGGAAATTCGGATATTCCCACTTTAAAAAATTTAGTTTAACCCCACAAACATAAAAAGAAAAAAGAAAAAAAAAACAAAGTATTCTACTCTGCACTACCCTACACATCCAAATCAATCTCAAATGAAACAGTCAATTGATAAAAATAAAAAATGAAAGTCATAAAAAAATTGAGATTTATTAAATGTGTTCGGATGTCATTTGTAACGTTTGGATTGGAGAAAAAATTGAGTTCATACATAAATGTGGAGTAATGCTTCTTTTTTTTTTTTATAATATATTGCATTAATCGATTACTTGTTGGTTTTTAATAATACTTATTTGTTAAATTATCTATAATATTTTGCATAAAATCTATGATTTTACCGTATCTTTATAATATTCACTTGAGTAGATTTTTTTGCAAAATTTAAATTTTGATAGACAGACGTTGATCCAAATTAAACCGCATAATTTTAATACATGATTTTGTCTTGTATAATTAAAAATATAAATTAAAATTTTATAATTTTAATTTTAATATGAGGATCGAAGAACTTTATTTCCTATTCTAACTGTCTGCGTTGTATTAACCTCATCAAAGATCCAACTTCCAAGTTTCATATTTATGTTGTTTTAATACAAGATGTGAATGACTTGATTGAGCATAGTAACATTATAATATGTCACACTCTTGTAGAAAGAAATCAATGTGCAGATTTTTTTGCACTTTTGGATTGTCCTCAAATTATGATCTTTTTTTATCACACCTCTCCTCCAAATGATCTCTTGTATCTTCTGAAGATGATGCAGCTGAAACTTTCTTTTTTAGAGAGTAGTTTGTTTTTGTTTTCCCTATTGTTTTCTTTGTTATTATTTGTTGTTTTGTTTAGCAATGCAATCGGAAAAAAATAAACAACGTAAAATTGGAACTAATCGCTTTTTTTTGTAAAAGTCATCCAAATCAAACAGAACCATGATTATTTAAAGGAGAATGTTAACTAGTGCTCCCTAATTAGTCAAAAGTAACGGTTTATATTTCTAACCCTTATTTAAATTTTTGAGTCAAATGACTTTTCATTTTATCATTCAGCCAAACCCCACTCCAAACACCCCCTATCAGCAATCACAATGTGCCAAAAATAAAATAAAATTAGAAATGAAATATAAAATTTTAAATCCACTTTGCATAAACATCAATAAAAGCAATTTTGACTAATGGTAGCTCAATGAAGCCGATTTAAGCGGCCCAATGGAAAACCGGAAGAGAGCAGAACAAAGCATGACACATTAACACCGCCACCGTAAAGTAGAAAAGTAATGTGGCGATCACAGGGAATATTCCGGAACCTAAAACCAACAACCGCCGCGGTTGTTATTTACCGGAGATGGATGAGCACGGTGATGAGTTTCGGCGACGGAACCCACGGAGCACTTGGTTTACCGACAACCACCGTCGGTATAGGAACACACGCATACGAACCAACTCCAATTCCTTCTTTACCTTCTGATATTGTTACCGTCCATGCTGGTCACTACCACTCTCTTGCAACCACTTCCCAAGGTCATCTTTGGGCTTGGGGTAGAAACAACGAAGCCCAACTGGGTCGTGGGCTTTCCGCTAGAGAAACATGGAATGAGCCAAGAAGAGTGGAGGGGTTAGAAAATGTGAAGGTTTCTGGTGTTTTTGCTTCTGGTGTTGTTTCCTGTTGTGTTGGTGATGATGGGTCTGTTTGGGTTTGGGGGATGTCCAAAAGGGGACAGCTTGGACTTGGAAAAAATGTTACTGAAGCTGTTTTGCCTTCTAGAGTTGAAGCACTTTCTCCACAAAACGTAGTTAAGGTACCTTTAGCTTAATTGAGCTCTCTTATATAAAATAGAAGAGCTTCCTACAACTACAAGCATTGCATAAGTTATTTTTTTAGGAAGTATCACCTGAAACTCACACAACCACGAGGTCCATTTTGAACCGGGGATAGGGTGTCCAGCCTAGCAATATCAACACTGTCATATCAGATGAGACATCTCGAATAGTATAACTTATAAGCTACTTTTTATAAAATATTTTGGGTGTTTATTAAATAAAATAAGTTGAAAACATGTTGTGAAATATATACACTTAATTCAAGAGTAAATTATTGGTTTGGTATATGAAATTGTAAGGGTTGCTCGATTTAGTGCTATGAATATGTGAAATAGCAATTTAGTCATTTAAATCGATCAATGTGAGTCAATTTAGTTCTTTTTCTAAATTTAGGATCACAATTTTGAAGGTTCTGTGTTTATCATGTTATAGTAAGAGAAAATTCAAATCAATGTTTAGGTGATTTATTGGTTTTGATGGATGTTTACTAAATAGATAGTTTGGTATAGAGACTAAATTGAATGGCATTCTTTAATTTAAGGGACTAACTTGCAATTTTGTGAATCCAATGGATTTAATTGCACGACGCTTGCAATTTCGAACATTGAAATGCTCACTTACTCCTATCCAAATAAACTCTTTCACTATGACACTAGACAGTTTGTTGTCAAAAGCGGCCGCGTCGGCTGCTTTAGCGGAAAAATCAGGACCACCGCGCCAGGCCGCGTTGGCGCGTGGCAGAAGTGGAAACTGGAAAGCGGTCAAAGCGGACCTATCAATAGTAAAACAATAACTTTTACTAGTTGTATATAATTGGTATTAGCAATTTTCGATTTTGCTATCCCTTTTATTTCATATTATGAATACATGAAATTTTGACTAATGTTTAAGGTATTTTAGTATTTCTTTTTGAATAGTATGGTATTTAGTATCAAATTTATTAGTGACCACACCACCGAAATAGCGCCCGCTACGCGCCCCACCAATTTTTGTGTTGGCCATGTCGCGCCGCATTTCCGCATTGACAACAGAGACTAGACACTATACTGTCACGTAGACACCCTAATGACCGTTATAATTTAAGAAAATTGAAGTAATTAATTGTAATCTCATGTGTCGGTGTGGAGATGTCCCTTGTGCCTGACATTGACATGTAACATACACCATCTTTAGTATGAAGTATCGGTGCTACATAGCTTATTCAAACACATGGTGATGAAGCTTTATTTGTGATTGTTTCTTTGATTGAAACAGGTCTCGTTTGGTTGGGGGCATGCTCTTGCATTAACTGTGGATGGCAAGTTGTTTGGGTGGGGCTATTATGCAGATGGAAGGATAGGGAATATGGGGAATGGTCACTTGGAGTCATCTCCATTAGATTCCAGTTCAAGTGCATTTTCAAACAACACACAAATCACGAGTTCAGACCTGGAAGTTGCTGAAAAGAAAGTCTTACAAGGAATGGCGGAGGAGACTAACATGCCAATAGTATGGGAACCTCGCTTGGTGGAAGAACTGTGTGGCGTTCAAGTTGTGGACATTGCATGTGGCCTTGATCACTCTTTAGTTCTTTGCCGTAAGTAACATAATCTCCATTGCATAATTTTTCGGTGAATCATCAATTTAGTCTTTGAAATTGTAGGAGACTATCAATTTAGAATTTTCAAATTCAAATATCATTTTCCAATTTCCTTATGTTCAGGGACAAAGTTGACGACGTCTCTACACTTTCACTGACTAAATTTGTGATTTGCTTTGTAGTTCTTTTAGCAAATTATTACATATGAACAGTTTTTGTTCTCTCTCAACTCTCGAGTACCCTTATCAGGTGACGGTACCCTCTTGAGTTCTGGAAGTAACGTGTATGGCCAATTGGGACGAGCTAGAGAAGATTTGGGATTTTTTCCTGTTGACATGAAGTTCACTCCTGTTTCCGTAGCCGCGGGGCTTGGCCACTCTTTGGCAATATGCCAGCTTGATGAATCAGATAGTAACGTCACTTTGGGGACTACAGATATTGCTTCATGGGGGTGGAATCAGAGTTCTCAGCTAGGACGGGCAGGGCCTGCCTATCTTCCTGCCTTGATTGATGCATTGGCTGGGGAGAATCCGGTTTCAGTTTCAGCAGGGCGTGCACATTCGGTTGCTCTCACATCAAAAGGAGAAATGTGGGTCTGGGGATCTGGTAAAAATGGTAGACTTGGATTATCAAGTTCTGTTGACGAAGATGAGCCATTTTACCTGGATTCCTTAGAAGGTTTTCAAATTTTGCAGGCGGTGTCTGGGTTTGATCATAATCTGGTTCTTGTTGCTGGCTGATCTGTCTTCAACAAATGCCTTAGTGCTAGGTTCAGTAAATTTAGTAACCGGAATAACAGATAAGAAAATAACATAGGAAAGAGTGTACAAGGGAAAAGATGTGTCCCTTTTAAGTTCAAAGATGTGTCTCTTTAAAGCTTAAACTAAAGGGTGGAGTCTTGAAACAAATCCAAGCACTCCCTTGATCCAATTGTAAATAAATGTTGTTGGTACTTTTGTCTGGAGATCTTATGTGATGCTTAAGCTTAAACTTCATCGTACAGTTTCATACAAACACTTGAGAGTTGAGACTCATATTTTCCTTGATAAGTAGTAAGATCATGTACATTTAATCATGAATAAAGATGGGGTTAGTTTGACCACTTCAGAATTATTCTAATTGTTAAGAGTAAAGATTAATTATCGTTTGAAGCAGGGGTCTTAACTTTTCATTGTTCTTGACTGTGACGAATTTTGCAAGACATATTGGTCCAAGTATCGGAAGAAATTTAACAGTCTATAGTAATACTCATGGAGGTAAACAATGAAATAAAGAATCATTACTTTGGAAATTTAATTACAAGAAATCCTTCAAATCTTTCCTTACATTTGTCTCCTCTTATTTTTGTCTCTTAATTAAAAACCTTCTGCAAGTTTTACATGAAGGCTGGATATACAAAAACACAGTAAAACCATTGAGTACAAATTAATTCAATTTTTCTCTGGTTATTTTTGAACCGATGACTAGCATGAAGGAAGGTCCTTTGGTGGTGGCAGAACCGATTGACCTTGATTTGGTCCATTTTCAACAAGGAAAGCTGTTTTCAACCCCCAACCAGTGTGCAGCTCCAAATGACAATGCATGAACCAAACACCTGTGCAGTTGTATATACAAAAACATCATGTCGTGACATAGCAGAATATGCCATAAAGTTAAATATTATAGAAGCTTAGGACAACTTCAGACATACCTGGATTATCTGCCTGGAAGCGAATTGCGGTCCAACCTCCTGTAGGAACCCCAACTGTGTTCCTTTCAATAGGATCTACCAAGTTGTATTTGGCAGGGTCTTTTGCAGGATCAAAATTACCGATACCAGTTCCAACAACGAAAAAGTTATATCCATGAAGATGAAATGGATGTGATTCAACTGTGAGGAGATTAGTATCCTGCAAAATTAGCTCAACAGTAGAATTGAAGGCAATCTTGTTTACTCTCGTGTCTGTCAAAGAGGCAAGGTTGGCGGTTAATGGCGCACCGGTATAGTTGAAAGGAGTTGGTGGGCGGTCAGGAAAATTAGCTCTGAAAACACCCTTGATGTTGAAGTAGTGAGCTTGAAGAAGCGCAATTTGAGGCATCACAAAAGATACATTGTTTATGGAAGCAAGAAACCTGGTTCCATTGAGGCATGTGGGGCAAGAATTCTTGCCTAAACCAATAGTGTAAAAGAGGTGTCTATCAACTTTGAGAGGAACATTAGCAGGGTACTTAACAGAGTTCAAGCTTCTGATCTTTTTGTTGTAACTCAAAGCAAAACCTGTGTCATTGCTAGCTGGCAACTGTGGAAGGATGGGTAGGACAGTGTTTGGGATGTCTTTGTATTGAAGTATAGCTGTAGCAGTTTTGTTGTCAACTTGAATTGGGGCATCCATAAAAGCCTTGGTGGCCACAAAGTACCTACCAACAACTTGGTTGGCATGAACAAGAACATTTGTGGTTTGACCAGGAGCAATTAGTATAGCCTGAGTGGTGAATGGTTTTGTATAAACAGCATCAACCTCCACTACTGTCATGTTGTGACCCGCAATGGCAAAGAAAAGCTCGTCGTTGAGGGCAGCGTTGATGATTCTCATGAGGTATGTCTTCCCTTGTTCTACCTCCATTGCAAATGTGTCTAGAAAATTGAAGCAAATTAATTGAACTTCAAATAAAGATTTTATTCTCTTGTAAATATAATTACATATTTTGTATTTGTACAAATTGTATTCAGCCTGTTAATAAGATCTACAGTATAGCATAGTCTATTTAAAATTGTGCTCGACTAATTTTACTTACGCTTCTCAGAACAAGGAAATAGCGGTCCTGGTTTTCCATTGATCGTATGTGCATCTGACATATTTGGTGGCAACCCCATTTTGTTTCCTTGCTTTTCAATCTCTTCCACATCATTGTTCCACCATTCACCTATTGCATGCAGAAACAATTAGTACATCAACTTTCATACTTCTTATTTCATCTGATGAATCTTTATAATACTTACCTAAGACAATTTCGAATTCTCTAGCTGGCTGTGGGAAAGGAAATGGTGTTCCAAGTTTGGGCATAATTACTATTGCCCCATAGACTGTGGCCCTCAGCCAGAAAATGTGTGCATGCCACCATAGTGTTCCTCTCTGCCCAGTAACGTTGAATTTGTAAGTATAGCTGTTTCCGGTCTGTATTGGACATTGAGTGATATAAGCTGGTCCGTCCGCCCAACCATTACGATATTGTTTAAGTCCATGCCTATAATAAGCATATATATATATAATTGTTAGAAAGAAGAAAAAAATGTATTTTCAAGTGTTAAAAACTTCACCAATATGTATTTAATCAATTTGTGAAATTCAGCTACCAATGAATCGACATGTTGTATTGTGCATGGTTGGTAACGTTGACAAGCACTTGATCTCCTTCCCTAGCATAGATAGTTGGCCCTGGAAACCTCCCATTTACAGTTACAATGGGTTTTGCATGGCACAGTCTACTCACATTCTTCACTTGAATCTGTAGAAAGAACAAAATGCTATTAAGGGAACCTTGCATTGCTAGCTATAGTAAATTAAGGCATGCTGAATATGATCAAAATATAATAACTCACATCAAACTGGTATTTCTTTATGGCAGCTTCAGATGAAGAGATTAAACCGACAAAGAGAAATAAGAGAAAGTTTAATACAGACATGAAACTTCCCAAGCTTGCCATTATGTTCTGCTTGATATTTAACTTCTTTTTACTTATTTTGAATCTTGTGAGTACAGATAGATACATTGTGGTGCACATATATATACGTGTGTGTGTGTGTGTGTTTGAATACTTGGTATTGAGAAGGTAAAATGGGCTATCAGTTTGTTGCATGAAGGATAAAAAGTGAGCTAGGTTGATTTGGTAGTTCCTTAATGAGCTGTATAGTTTGTAAAATAATGATAAAATTTTTGAAGGTATTGGATTCCGTAGAGGCTGAGTATAGGAAAGAACATTATTTTGTGAAACTATAATTGTTTATACATTTATTTCAACATTTGACATGAAACTGTGAGAGGTACATGAAGCCAAACCAAAGTTAATATACACTACACTGGCTAGACTTTATCGTTAAGGGGAAGTAATGGCTCATCAAGGGTGAGTCCTAATGCCAAGAGTTATGTGTGCTATCATTGAAGGTTCCTATGCCAAAAGAAATCGTAACTTGTTTCAGCAAGCTTAACTCAGTTGGTAGAGACATTGTTTAATATATGTGGGGGCCGAGGTTTGAATCTCTTACACCCTAATATCCACTTTAAAAAGCTAAATTTCTAACCACTACACTATTTTACCCAAAAAAAATAAAAAAAATCATTATTTAACTAATGTGGTAACATTATAATAAAATCTCACAAGACTCTACTTTTTACCCTCAATTTCTAAAATCTTACAAGTATTTTTTGTGCGTGTACTTTCAAATGGTAGAATTTGTTCTAAAGTGCATTTTTGGAACGGCAAAAAATTAATATTTTTTAATGTGTACATTTAAACACATGTTAGTAGTGGAAAAAGTTTTTCCAAATCTCTGCTGTTGGCTGCTTGCCCTCTAGAAACTAGTTCAATTAGACTTACCATGATTCAGTCCAACAAATAATTTTAGATGAAAATATGCTTGAAATTTACTTTTGACTAATTTATTTAATAATTTAATTTCTACCAAATCTCTTGCTTGTTTTCGGCCATTGTCTACCTGTCCTATTGCTTATATTTGAAACTAAACAGTCAAGTTTTTAATTTTGTCGGCATTAAAAAAAATCAATATGCTTTTAGATTTATCAACCTAGGAATGTAACGTCCATGGACATGAACTGTATCTTCTAATGCATTTAAACTGATTTCTTGGAAGTTGGAACTCATTAGAATGCATCTTTTGTTCCTACAGTTGCATTGTGAAACTTTCTCCAACTAATTGAACCCGCGAGACTCTTTGAGAAGCTTGAAAATACTAGACTTTCCACCCGTGCTGCTGCACGGGTCATGCCAAAGCAAAGTTTAATAGCTCAATTATAACTTATAATTTTATTGTCATCATTTTTTAGTACAAATATTCATTTTGTTTTTTCATGTTTACAAATTACGAAATAGTTCCTTTAAACACTACGTTCGATGTACTATCAATGCAAAGACCATCTTTATCTATTAGCAAAATTTTCAAACTATTCCTTTAAGTAACTCTTGATATTGCTACATAATATTGACCATGCGAGAAAACTCATAGATATTGCATATGTCGGAGTTTGAACTTCAGACACTTCACTTTTTCACCTTAAGAGTATTTGAAGAGGCAATATGTCGGAGTTTGAACTTCAGACACTTCAATTTTTCACCTTAAGAGTATTTGAAGAAACCGTCAACATTCCGATATTAGCAAACTCAAATAGCCAGTTGAGGAGAATCAAAGCCCCATATTCTGATCTCAAAACTATGTCAACATTTGCATGTTTGATAGAACAAAGATCGCTCTTGCCCCCACAAAGTTTCTGAAGAATAATACCGGATTAAACAAAATTACAAAGATTTGGAATGGATAGTTCCGATTTAGTCGAAGTCCAACCATAGTCATTCGTATAGTTAAATTGGAAGACTTAGAGAAAGACGACTAGAGCATATTGAAGACACAAAAGTTGAGAATGACACTATCTTTTTAACAATTTTTTTAATGTTCACTCTCTTATTAATATGAGTCTCATACTTTACAAATGAGTTGTACATAAAGTTGTGGGATCTATATTAATTTCACTCGATAAGAGAATGTGTGTTAAAAAAAGAGCAATGATATTTATACATCCATTTAATGACAACTTTAGTGACAACCTTGTTTTTCTCTCTTCTTATTGGTCAAAAACAATGGAGAGAGAAAAAGGAAGAGAGATGATAAGAACATCATGTGAGTATGAGAGAGAAAGTTATTCAAAAATTGTCACAAAATAATTGTACAAATATCATTTCTCGAAAAAAATGAGTGTTTCTATTTGTAATACTCCAAATTGAATAAGTATTAAATATTTTGTACAAGAAATTAAAAATTGTCTTTTTTAGAGGGAAGAAACTCATTGCATCGACTGTTTTATTTGTATTGTAAGAATTTAAATACCATTGTGTTGTATGTGCAACTAGTTTTAACAACAATCAATTGAATAAAAGTTACAATTTCAATTAATCATCTTGCAAGTTCAATTTTTCCTTCTTTTCTCTCTTGCTTAGAGTGTAAGTAAGTTCTTACACTATCAAAAGCAATATTAAACAATTGTTTCTTTGTGTGTCATAAAATGTTGCTAGACTTGGTTTCGAATGTAATTTGAAGTGAGTTTGAATATTCTTTGTATTCACTTCAATAAAATGTGCGTTGCTTATAAAAAAAAATCCCAGAAAGATAAATATAACAATCAATCAACAATTTTATACATTGTGCAAATCTTTTGCTTGCATTGTTTCTCACATTCAATCTTGAAACTAAAGAATAACTGCAATTTTTGCAGGAAATAGTAGCAGACAATAAAAGTTAATTATTACACATTGAATAGTACTGTTCCATACAATCTGAAACTCTTTGACAATTTCTTCCATGCCTAGCATTTTGTCTAAACTTGTCTAGCATTTTGGAAGGTCCTTTGGTGGTGGTAGAACTGATTGATCTTTTCCTGGCCCGTCTTCCACAACGAAAGCCGTTTTCAATCCCCAACCAGTATGCAACTCTAAATGACAATGCATGAACCATACACCTGCATGATTATATATGCAAAAACAACATGCATGTCAATATCATATGGTAAGAATTTGACAGGACAATGTAAGGACAGAGTTTGAATTCCTTTACAGACAAAAATAAAAGAGGTATATAGTAAAAAATGTTGAATTACCGAAGAAAATTAGAGACGTAAAAAATGAAAATCTTCTAAATTGGATGCCAATTTTTTTTTCCATCTCTAAATTTTTTTCGGTAATTCAACCTTTTTAATGCAGTTGTTGACAAGGTATACCTGGATTATTAGCCGTGAATCGAATTGCGGTCCAACCACCAGTAGGGACCCCAACAGTGTTCCTCTCCATAGGATCAACCAAGTTATATTTAGCAGGGTCTTTAGCAGGATCAAAATTGCCAATTCCAGTTCCAACAACAAAAAAGTTATAACCATGAAGATGGAATGGATGTGATTCAACTGTGAGAAGATTAGTATCCTGCAAAACCAGCTCAACCGTAGAATTAAAGGCAATCTTGCTAACTCTTGTGCCCGTCTTAGTACCGAGATTGGCGGTCAACGGCGCTCCAGTATAGTTAAAAGGAGCCAAAGGCTTATCAGGAAAATCAGTTCTAAAAACACCCTTGATATCAAAGTGATGAGCTTGAAGAAGCGCAGTTTTCGGCATCACAAAAGTTACATTGTTAAGTGATGCAACTAAACGTGTTCCATTGATGCATGTAGGACAAGAATTCATGCCTAAACCAATAGTGTAAAAAAGGTTTCTATCAACTTTGAGAGGAACATTAGCAGGGTATTTGGCAGAGTTTAAGCTTCTTATTTTTTTGCTATAACTTAAAGCAAAGTTTGTGTCATTTGCATTAGGAAGTGTTGTAGGAAATGAAGGGATGATAGTGTTTGGAATTCCTTTGTATTGGAATATAGCAGTAGCGGTTTTGTTATCAACTGAGAGTGGTGCATCCATGAAAGTTCTTGTAGCAACAAAGTATCTGCTTGGAATTTTGTTTGCTTTGACTAGAACATTTGTGGTTTGACCAGGACCAATTAATATGGATTGTGTTGTGAATGGTTTTGTGTAAACTGCATCAACTTCAACTACTGTCATGTTGTGACCAGCAAGGGAAAAGAAAAGCTCATCATTAAGGGCTGCATTGATGATTCTTAGTAGATATGTCTTGCCCTCCTCAACCTCCATTGCATATGTATCTAGAAAAACAAATTACAAATTTTAATGAGGGAAATTTAAGAAAATGTTCTAGCTTAATTCCTTAGTTTTGTTTGGATAAATTGTGATTTTTTAACTTCTAGTCATAATTAGTTGAACGAGATAGGGTAAATCTCGCAAGTTTTAATTTACATAATTTCTATCTATGTCCCTTGTTATAAGTGTTCTTTTGCGCTCACAAAAGGTCGCTTATAAAAAGAGACGAAGTTACTACAAACTTAGGTTAATGTTCTTACGTTTCTCGGAACAAGGAAAGAGTGGTCCTGGCTTCCCATTGATTGTATGTGCATCCGACATATTTGGTGGCAACCCCATTTGGTTCCCTTGGTTTACTATCTCTTCCACATCTTTGTGCCACCATTCTCCTGTTACACAATAAAATTTGAATTTGTTTTTCAATGATTATAATCTTTTCAAATAAACTAAATTATAAAGCCTAAATAAAAGTATTAAATCACGAATACAGTTGCATTGCGATTTTTATATTACGATGAATCACAGTCAAATGCAGCCGATACAATACAACCTTAATCATGGTCATAGACATCGAAAATCTTAATGTTGCAACTTAAATCGCAGCCGCACATTTTTAGTTGCAAATATAATGAATTATTGAAGAAATAGAACTGACCTAGCACAAGTTCAAATTCTCTAGCAGGTTGTGGAAAAGGAAAAGGGGTTCCTGGTTTAGGCATGATAACAATTGCACCATAAACAGTAGCCCTTAACCAAAGAATATGAGCATGCCACCACAAAGTTCCTCTTTGTCCTGTCACATTGAAGTCATATGTATAGCTTCCACCTGTTTGGATTGGACATTGAGTAATATAAGCTGGTCCATCAGCCCAACCATTGCGATACTGTTTAAGTCCATGCCTATAATTTACATAACAAAACAATAATCTCATCTTTAATTTGCATGTGTATATAATATATAAATGTGACCAAATTTGTGTTTGGTAAAAAAGAACAAATTAGCCTACCAATGAATTGATATGTTATATTTTACATGGTTGGTGACATTGATTTGTACTCTATCTCCTTCTCTAACATAAATTGTTGGCCCTGGATACCTCCCATTTACTGTTACAATTGGTTTTGCATGGCATAGCCTACTCACATTCTTCATTTGAATCTGCAATGATTTCATCAAAAAATATTAATGACATACTAACTAGTATATAAGGGTCTGTTTGTTAACTTCTTTAAAATAAATCACTTTTAGGAATTTCTTGACTGTTTGTTACAATTTTTCAAATAGATGAGAATCTGAAGGAAAAAAATAGGTACAAATTAAATTGCTTATATTATGAAATTGATTTGAGTAGTTTCTCTTGAAAAATAAATCATTTTCTTGAAGAAAAATAAATTGAATTTTTATTATGGTAACAAACTCAAATTAGTTTTTTTTTTTTGAGCAAACTCAAATTAGTTAAAAATAAAATAAAAAGGTGATTTTTCATTATGATTTGAAAAAAGTTATATTTCACAATAATCTCTAAATTATTTTTTTAAGTCAATAATCTCTAAATTATTTAATGTATCGAAATCATTTTCTTATAATATGTAACAAACAAACCCAAAATCATATAAAAAATAATGATAAAAAAAACATGTGAAATCATGTCACGTTTTAGTAAAGGAGTGTTTGATAAATAAATAAATAAATAGTAGCATGCTAATTATGATTTTGACCATACTTATATAGTATACTATTTGCATATAACTCACATCAAATTGGTATTTCTTTATTGCTGCTTCAACAGGAAAAGAGATTAAGCCAAGAAAACCAAAAAGAACTATTAACAAAGATATGTGACTGCGAAAGCTCATCATGTGATAAGCCATTATGCTCCTCTTAGACAACTTTTGTTTTGTAATATTGATGATGAGAAACTCTTTGATGAAGAATAAAGTTGAAATGGTAGCATTTATATACAATATTGCTACAAAGGTTGTTGAACAATAACAAATTTTTTATTAAGAGCTTATAGAAAACAGAAGCTTGATTAGGTTGATGAAAGCGTTATGCAACATCAAGGCTTTGAAGCGATATGTTGATAAGGACTTAAAGCCATTGGAATGCCTTAGAGGCTGAGATTGCTAGGTGAAGGAATCAGTATTTTTTTTTGGTGAATTTGGGGTATGTTCAAATATGGATTGAAAGTGAGGGGTAGATGTGACCAAACAAACCTTATACATTAGGTTAACATTTTTCTTTCTTTAAGGAGAAGCAATGTCTAGTTAATGGTAAAATGTTGTTGTATTGGAGATACTGTGTGTGCCGCTAAAGGAATCATTTGTATAATAATGCGTTGGAAAATTAATCATAGGTTGTATCTTTAATTGATACTAAATATAATTACCAATGTCGTGTATTTGTGTAGATAAACCAATTTTAGTCCTTTATCAAAAAAGAGAACTTATATTAGTTCATCGTGTTAATAGTCCTACATTAGATCATATAAGTCTGGAAAATATGTTTATAAATGATGGGTAGTCTTCACCTTACAAATGAATCTTATATGGATTGAGTTGAGTCATATTCAAAATTCTAAAATGGTATCATAGTCTATTCAAACTCCATTTAATCGTCTGTTATCATATCACCGTTACCGGTCACTCAAGTCATGTATTAAATGCCTAATCTTATGCGTGAGGGGATAATTGATGACAAGCCTCCCCTTGCAAATAAAATTTACCAATGTCAAGTATTATGTATCTATATAAGTTTTTTTTATTAAAGTTCACTAACGTTTTAAATTATGTTTTCTTTTATAAAAATAAATGATATTCATTCATTCAAAATGATAGAGTATATCGATACAATGCAAATTCGTTAAAACACAAAAAGGAAGAATATGCAAACAAACTCACAACATCCATGTTAATAGCATAAAACGGCAAAGTACAAAAGCCTACATGTATGACTATATTCAAGTCTCCGGAATACTCATGTCTCCAAATCTGCAACGTTGACGCGCCAAAGTCATTGATTGGATCTGCACTGGATCTAAGTTGATATGACAATCCGAAGCGAAAAATACATGAACGAAATAAAAAAGACAAACAACACCGCACAAAGACGACGAACAAAACAACGTCGCACTAAGACGACAAAATCATGAAAGAAAAAATGAAATAGGCGTGAAAATCACTTATTTCAATAAAAAGGAAAGAAAAACGAGTTAGAGGAAGATTTTTTTGTCAAAGATAGACTTTAAATCACCCCTCTTTGATGGATGAAGGAAAATATAGGGTTTTAGCCACGGCTCATAAGAGAGAATGAGAAGGAGAAGGAAAAACTAATTAAGAAACTTGGAGCATCGTAAAGTATTGATTAACGTTTTAAATTATGTTGCATCTTGAATTTCAAAAAACAAATATATTTGGGTCGTATCATATATTTATTATACCATGTAGGAGATTTTGATAGCAAGGATTTTCTTTCTTTATTAATTAATGAATTATTTAGCTATCAAAGGATATTCACCTGATTGAGAATTTGAGATGTTATGGCTTGTTTTAGGGCGTGAATTCCCTTAATTTTTAGGTTTTCTATTGTTTGGGACCAAATTTAGTTGCCGTTTGCAAATAAAAAACAGAAGTTTTAAGATACTGCAATGTCAAACTAAAGTTATGAAATGTTAGACATGTGGCAGGTTTAGTCACACATTTATTTATTTTTTACTCACTTTAGTCATGCGTTATCTATGCATAAAATAAAAGTTTTAATTGTCTTCGTGAATTTAGTTCAGTTTGCAAGGACAGAGCATAATATATGCAACGTCTGATGTTCAAATCTTAGCCAACAAAAAAAAACTTTAATTGGTATTATAGACCATCAACTAATCATAACTAGATGCTAATCCTAAAATAAAGGATTTAATTGGACTGAATTCTGTCTCTTTTTTTTCTTTTTTCTTTTTTTGAACAGCATTGGACTGAATTCTTTCGTTATGGTCTTCATGTTTTGGATTTGAATCTCACAAATGATAATATTGGCAATATTTCTTTAAAGTGGTCATTTAAATCTCACTAATGATAATATTGGCAATATTTCTTTAAAGTGGTCATTTTTTTTTCGAGGTTGTTGTTCATGCCCTCTGAAAATATAGAAATTTCTTAATCTTTTTCCATACCTTGGATCTTTGGCTTGATTGGTGGCATTACATATCTAACTAGGTGAGTTATATTATATTACTCATGATATTCATCGCCCTTCTGAATATATAGACCATGTCATGTCATAAGAAAAAATCAGATTCACCGGAAAACTCCTCTTAAAAAGGTGTCTATAAAGTCAACATTGATGAATCACATGATTAGGTTAATGGCAATTCAGTTTCTGGAGGATTTATTTGTGAAATGTTACTAGAAATGCCTCATACTCATTTTTATTTTTTTTGAGAGATCATACTCATTGTTTCTATGAAGTTAATTGTTGCGCATATGCCTTGGCTGTGAGAAGGGTCATAATGGACATTTTTTGGTAGTTTCTTTTATCTTTGTTAGTCCTTTATTTGACATTCTTTTAGAGAATGATTGCAGTGATCATTTGTTTGTTTGTCTAGTACGTTAATTTAGTGTTTTTTCTATGAATAAAAAAATGTTACTCTATGTATTGCATTTTTTTTTGTTGTTGATATAATGCATGGTATGATTTTAAGACATTAGAAATAACATTTCTAACTTAAGTGACTAAAATAAATTTAAAAAATTAAGGATCAAAATGAAACCTAAAAATAAATGACGTATCCTTGTTGCGACTCAATGAACTAGATTTGATTCACGTTTCTAGTTCAATTATAATTTGAGGTTTATACTTACAATCTGATCTCTAACAAAGTAGACATATCTTGTTACGGTTTAATGTCATGTTTATCTAATATAGAACTTAATCTCTTAGTAACATATATTATCAAAAGCATGAAAGTACATTAGATTATGCCATATTAATTAATCCCCTATGTCTAGGCGAATTACATTGGCAAATACTATATCTATATCTGGTTGCAAAACCAATGGTTAGTAGCGATCTATAACCGAGATTTGATTCACAATTGATCAAAAATTGAAAAGCAATACGAGTTATAGTAAATAAGCTAATTCAAATTGCATCAAAATAGGACAATATAAATTACATGGTTTGAACAACTCGATATAGATTCACCATTCAACTCTAATCTAAAAGTGTTTAATTACTCATGGAACCAAAATACATCATAAAATATTATAGAAATTAAACATTCATGAAGTGAAGAAGATTGGCCTCAATCTCAAACAATATTGAAAAAAAACACCATTTCTAGTCGCACATATATGTCTTTAAGCCGTCAGGATTATGAATACCTAACTATGGGTGAAATAGACACTTAAATTTGCAATTTATGCACTTCATGTGTGCGGTGCGCATGGCTTAAAAACAATGAAAGTTGTTTTTCTATCATCACTGTGTGTGGGGCGTGCAAGTCTGTGCACGGCTCGAACCAGTCAATTTCGCCATATTTGCAAGGGGCGTATGGACAAGGGACAATTTTCCTTGTTTTCTTCATTCTGCATGTAGATAGGATAGTTCATACTTTAAACCACACTCAATTTTATGTTCTCTCACTCTTAATTTCTCTCTTAGCAAGTGTGTTGATTAATGACTCATTCAACATGTTAATATCTTTACTATAAACCTAAAATATTCTAAATAATCATTCAAAGTCCACACAAACTGACACACATTATTAAAGATATAAATCAACCTATTCTAGCGTTGGTTAACCATTTATGCTCAAATTGGCCAAATCAACATGAAAACTAAGTCGATGGCTTTTTTAAAAAATAAATAAAATAAAAAATTATTTTGCAAAGGTTATAAATCAATTTCTTTGTAAAGACCAAAATCAAAACTCAAGATATTTTCAACGACCAAAAATATTTTAGTCATAAAAACAAAACTAGCATAAAGACATGGAAAATATTACATACAAACATGCCCATGCCGATTTCACCAACTGTCAAAATTGAAATGACAACCTATAAATGTCAATGGAAAAATGATAAATATTATCAACTGATTTTTAGAAAGAGGATACAGGAAAAGTCGTGACAAAAAGATCATGCCAGCTACTCCTTCCATTGCAACACGAGGACTGAAACTGACCAAGCCCCACCACCAGGAGGAAGAAATTTTGATCATGAACACCATATAATGTTTATTTAATGTTACTAACCATTGAAAATGCATGCATTATAATTTTTGTGTGTGGCCAAAGGCATAAGATTTTTGCAAGTTATAAAGATACATAACACAATAATTATGCATATAAATATAATAAGTAAAGTCAAAAATTGAGTAGGTCCATCAGCATGCTATGGATAACGATTAGATTTAGAGGATCCACAGTGGATAATAAATATCAGAGAGGACATAGTAAAGATGCAGCACGTGCAAGTGGGATTTTTGTTTCTTTTTTGCTGGCTCCAACCTTACATATTGTTGGGCTTCTCTACTAAATGATTTGTTAAATGTTTACAAAGGATTTTGTATACTTTTCCATAAATTCTTTTTTCCGTGAAGATTATAGGTTCGAATTCAGCCTTAAAAAATGCAACATTGTTAAATCTTTTAAGAATGAATTTTGTAATCTATTATGATCGTATCATATTCAAAAGACTAATCTCTCCGGTCATACGCAAAGATCTATGATACAAAAAAAAAAACTATTTTCTCTCCTCTGAAGTGGTGGCGCAATCGTGAACAAGGAAATATTATGTTGGCTATGAGTTTGTTTTTGGATCCTTACATGTGGGGGTAGGTGAGCATGAGACATGTTAGAATAAGTTGTACTTGTTATAAATTTTTTAAAATTATATTATTACATAAAGAATTCTACTCTTCCCTTTGTACATTTTGCTCGCGTCCAGCATGATTTCTAGTTACATCCTTGCGTGAGTTAAGTCACGATGCGTGACTTAACTCACGCATCTTATAAGTTCTGTGTGACTTAAGTCACGCACCACTGACCTGTGCGCGAGTTAACTCACGCAATTGGTCAGTGGTCTGAACTCAAGAACACACAGTTTTTGGACGGTGGTCAAGTTTTCAACATTCAATCCACACGTTTTTTACAACCTTTGCACATTTTTTTGACCACATTTATGGTGGTTATATCCTACACTATCATTCCCACCTATAAATACTCCTTCATATTTCCATGTTTCCTTACACCATATCATTTTCTCTCCCTCTATTTCTCTTCTTTCTTTTTTTCATTCAATAGTCTTTTGGGGGCAAAAGTGATCAGACTTCTTCGGGGCAAAATAGTGAGTAGCCGACTTGGGGAAGTGATCAATCCTTGGGATAAAATTAAATTTACTTCTTTTTACCCCAAAAACTTTTTACCGGGGGTAAAAAGAATCTTCTTGGGGTATAAAAAGAACCAGATTTAAATTTAGCCCAAGGGTTGATGATGTATTTTTCCAAGAAGGCTGCTCACTATTTTACCCCAAAAAGGCTGGTCACTTTTTATCCCAAGAGGGTAAAAAGAAAATAAGTAGATTATTTAGTGAATTCGAATAAATGTATCAATTATTGTATGAATTCTATTAATAAAAGGAGATATTGTTATATGTATTAATTTTGTTCATTTCTTTTTATTTATATTTTCTTTTATTTTCTAATTTTGTATTTAATGAATAAATCTGAATAAATATTAATTTAGTTCATTTCCTTTTATTTATATTTGCTTTTATTTTCTAATTTTGTATTTAATGAATAAATCCGAATAAATATT
>Ga0228711_1001569_pt1 | contig 33926 bp, 12 predicted proteins | sample MedpolnodulmetaG_2_FD_177996 | JGI IMG/M metagenome (GOLD analysis project Ga0228711, IMG submission 177996) | Root nodule microbial communities from Medicago polymorpha collected in Santa Monica, California, United States - brown nodules | ecosystem: Host-associated > Plants > Roots > Nodule... | reverse complement strand
ATTTACAGCCCCACATATTTGACCTCAGAAATATCCACCCTTGCAAATTACTCCATCATGTCACTGTTTGTCTGTTTATAAACAAAAATATTTATCCTTCCACTTATAAAAAATATAATTAACTTTCTTAATCGTCCAAAAAAAATACATGAACATTCCCAAAAGCATCATGATTCATAAAAATATATTATTTTTTTGTGGTTGTGGTTTCAACTTAAATCTTGCATATATTATGCATTGTCCCTACCAAGTGAGTTAAGCTCATGAGAACTATAAAAATATGCTTATTCAAAAAAAAAAACCTATAAAAATATGCTCTATTAAAATAAGAAGTCATTCCGATAAACATAGTTCAGTTGGTAGAAACAATGAATTGTAATATGCAGGGGTCGAAGTTTAAACTCTTAATTCTCCACCTATTTATTTTAAGGGTGAAATTTTAAATCACTAAACTACTTAACAAAAAACAAATCATTGAAAATTAAATTTAACACTCATTTAGACATGTTTTAAAATGTTATCATTAAATGCAATCAAATAGTCTAAAATTGACTTATATTTAAGACCACTGTGTTTGGATTGATGGTATAGGATTGTAAGAAGGCGAGCCTTTGTAACTTTTGCATTTGTTAAACTTCAACAAAATCATTAATATTATAGTGATTTTGATAAACTCTAAACTAGTCCAAACTAAATATTGATAAAAAAAAATTATAATCATTAATCTTATAGTCATTAGGAAAGTGAAGTCTTATTTTGTTTCATTGTCATTGACATTAAACCTATAAAAATCCCTAAAGAGACATGTTGCAGCAACATTCCAATATAAGTAGAAGAAACAAAATAAAACATTTCGCAAAGAGGTAAAAGGACAAACGAATCAAGAAATAAAAAACAAAAGAAGTTGGTCTGTGTACGAAGCTTTAGGTAGGAGAGAGAATGTTAGATCAAATAAATAAACAAAAAAAGCACAGTGTTGAAAAAGGAATGCTACCTCATTGATTCAGTGATGAAAGCCAAAGATTTGTTAAGGCATAACCATATCTGTCAGGGACTCTCTTGTAATTGTTGGATTCAGAGAGTGAGAGCCACAATACAAACATCAACATCTGATCTACTGATTCACAATACCATGCTCACAAAACATATTGGACCCACTTTCATGTTTCATGTATGGTTAGCCAAGGGCTTCTTCTTATTGGTTAAGACAGAGGTTACTTATTATAATTCTCATAGTCTAATCAAATTCTATTTTTAATCTGATTCCGATATCATGTTAAAGTTAAAGAGTCTGATATCGTGTTAAAGAGATAATCATTTTACTTTATAAAGTTAACTCAAATGATGGAAGGGTGCAAGACATGTATATAGATCAAACAATTCGAGAACTTTAATAATACGAAGCTTGAATACAACTTCAATAAAGTATTTGAACATTTATATAGATCAAACAATTTGAGAACTTTGATAATACGAAGCTTGAATACTACTTCAATAAAGTATTTGAATATTTAATGTAGACCAACTACTAAATCTCTTGCAATATTACACTTTAGAGAACTTATCTAATTTTGTCAAAAGTCTTCTGAATTTTGCATTGGTGTTGGCACCTTGCTTATAGATGAGTAAAGTGTTTGATTTATAAAAGAGGTGGCAAATTAACATAATGTGTTAAGATTTTAGGTGGATAAGTGGCATCTTTTTTTTTTTGTGATCTTATGATCTTAAAACAATTGACTCTTTGTTGCTCTCAATGCTTCCGCCAACCTAATGTCTTAAAATTTAAGGCATAAAAGACATTGCTCTCTCCCTCCCTCCTAAGTCCTATCCTACTAGTACCACATTGTACTCTGACCGTGTCCATACAAATAAAATTTTGTGATAGTACTATATGCTTTTGTCTATTTTCTCCAAATATCTCCAAGACTCCACTCTTGTTCAAACTCAATAAACATTTTAATTACTTCCTAATATGATAATTAATAAAAATCACAAGACAATATATTGATGAATTTGTAAGCTATAGATGGTTAATATTTATTTTTGACGTTTTAAATATTTATATTTAAGCTATTGGTCATATTTATGGTTTTTAACTAGCGGCCCAATTTTCCCTTAAAAAAAACCAGTGACCCACTGACCCTATATTTTTTTTTCTTTTATAAAATCTAATAACTCGATCATTTTTTAAAAGAAGTCTAATCAACTCGATCATTAATCACATTTAATCATTTTTTCCTTTTAATAAGAGTGTCATTTACAACAGAAAAATATGCCATAGCGTGCGTGACTCTCATTTTCAAATATACTAAGAGTTAGTTTTTTTTTCTTTTTTTTCCGCACCGGTTTCCGACCCACCAAAGGTGGACGACAAATCCGGCTCATGCGTAGAGGCATGCGCACTGGTCAAGCGTTGTTTCCCCTGAAAAATTGACCATGTAATATATACGAAGTCTGAGAAATTATTATGTAGCAAAAACGTAGATTCTAACTTCCTATTTTTGACTTCATATTTTTTCACGTAGACATAAACTTCAGAAAAGAAGTATAGAGTTTAATTTTTTTATGATTTTTTACATACATGTTTAGGACGTTAAAATGTGACTATCCATAACGAATTAGATTTTTTTGGCAAGAGGCAAACTAATTATGAATTTTAGAGTTTCAAAAACTCAAACCAAAACAACACCTCGACCTATAAATTCAATTTGAGCTGTTTTTTCCTTTCTTTTTCTTCTTTTTGATAAAAAGATGTGTATGGCATTTCATTAGCAGTAATAGTAGCAATACAATTGGGTACTTGTAAATAAATATCGTGACTAGCAGAGAACGTGGTCTCGCGAGCAAGAGCATGCGCTGCCAGATTAACTTGTCGCCGATTAAACTCCGCCCTAGAGTTCACAAAGCTAGAAGAGAACAAAGCCTGACAAGCTGCAATAGTTTGACCAAATTCAGTAATGTTGGTCCTTGCCTAGTTGAAAGCATCAAATGTCGTTTTTGAGTCAACCACAAAATCAACACTATCCATACTCATATCATGTAGCCACTGAAGCGCATTGAACAATCCAAGAGCTTCACCAACGTCAACTGTAGTCATTGGCGAAATACTCAGTGTGCGAGCTAACACATAGACGCCATCAGCGCCACAAACACGAACGCCAATACAGTTGTATTCAAATCTGGTGCAAAAGTGGCAGCGATATTACATTTAAGCCTTCCCGGTAATGGGTTTAACCAGTGAAGAGGAGGACTTGTGCATCTGATGACGACATAACATCATTCAAAGAAGGAGGATTACCTGGCTAGTGCCGTGTTAAATTTGGTGCTACATTTGTGTCCAGCTAACAACTTACGCGCACGGTCGACCACTTGAGCTGGTTTATTTTATTTTATTTTTTATTGTAGGGAGATCTATGAAAACATATAAAAAGGATATCCAAAGCTAGATAACATTTCAAAGAAACCTTAATTATTTTTTTTGGTCAAATATCATGTTTGGTCCTTTTAGTTTGACAGAATTCTCAAGTTAGTCCTTTAAGTTTCGAAAGTTTCAATTAGGTCATTTTAATTTGACAGAATTCTTAAGTTAGTCCTTTAAGTTTCAAATAGGTCTTTTTAGTTGATAAACTATTTCATCGTTACCCCTGCTGACAGTTTTTTGTTTTGTTGAAGAAGCTAAACTAGCCCACTTAAATTGACACCAGAGAGAATCGAACCTGAGACCTCGATGAGGAGCACACTCGCAGGTCCCAAGCCAATATCACCCCTGCTGTTAGTTAATAATTAACTGATGCTGATGAAGCCGTTAAGTTGTTGACTTGGATCAAAATGTTGCTTTGTGAAAGCTCCAGGGTGTCAAAACGTTACGTTTAGTCGTCACAAATGATCATTCTAGCACTATAAATGTCGTTTAATAGTGCTAGAAAGGCATTTGTTGGTGTAAATAGCTGTCTTTCTAACACTATAAATGATCATTTGTGACCATTAAACGTAGCGTTTTGACACCCTCGAGCTTTTAAAAGGCATCATTTTGATTCAAGTCAACAACTTAACAGCTACATCAGCATCAGTTAAACGGAGACTGACAACAGGGGTAACACCGTAACGGTGAAATAGTTTATCAATTAAAATGACCTATTTGAAACTTAAATGACTAACTTGTGAATTCTGTCAAACTAAAATGACCTAATTAAAACTTTCGAAACATAAAGGACTAACTTGAGAATTCTATCAAACTAAAAGGAACAAAAGTGGTATTTAACCTTTTTTTTACACAAACTGCAAAATTGCTATTTGTTCAAAAACATATACTTAAGAGTTAATTTCTAAGTTGTTAAGAACATCATAAGAACCCTAAAAAAGATTCTGATATTTTTTAGTTTGTTTAGAACATCATAAAAACCTAAACGTTAAAAAACTGTCTTTCTTTAATAAAAAAGATTCTTTTTTTTTTTTTGGTATGAACCATGTATACTCTTTCTCAAGACATTGAACACGGATTCACTCTTAATATTGAATTTGAAAGTAGAACATTTGACTAAATTGAAAAAAAAAAATCACTTTACTCTCTTATCCAATCGCTTTTGGTTAAAATAAAATTATGAGAGTTAAGTTAAACAAAAAGAAAAACTATCGAAGAAAATATATTCTTGGTAAGAATTGAGATCGAGGGAGCCAACAAGAGGGAGCAACATGTCCGCCCGCAGTGTGTGTGAAGCAATATTGTTTGGACCCACACATCCAGTACAACACTAGCAATAGCATCTCTCATTCTCTCATGTGTTTCAAACAAACCTCTTCTTTCCTTTCTCCTCTCACACTTACTAAAAAAAAAGACAAATATTCATTCCTTAACCCTCGTCACACATTTTTCATCCCACTCCTTTTTTTTCCTTTACTTTTTTTTTTCTTTCTTTTTATTCAAAAATAAAAAGAGATCCAAAGTAAAAAAATAAAAGAACCAAACCACATAAAAGGGTTGGTAAAGGAACTTCAAATTAGTAGAACGAAACCAAATTAAAAAGTACCAAAAAAGTTGATGTGTTAAATGTTACTCATTTTATTTATACCTACCTCCTAACAATATCTTGCTTTAACTCAAAGGAGGGTTTACGGGAATAACAATACAGAAAGGCTTAATAGCAGTTTTGACCCATAAGTATTAGAAAGTTGTGATTTTGACCCCATAACAAAATAAAATACAATTTAGTTCTCTAAGTACGGTCCCTTTTGCAGTTTTGGTCGTCCATGCTAATTTTGACCAATTCAACGCTGACGTGTGTAAATTTTCAATTTAAAAATAAATAAAAATGCCACGTGTGTAATACTTTAACTATTTTTGTTTTTTTTATTTTTTACTTAAAAATAAATTTTTTAATTTTTTTGTTTATTTTTTAATTAAAAAATAATTAAAGCATTAGACACATGACATTTTTATTTATTTTTAAATGAAAATTTACACACGTCAGCGTTGAATTGGTCAAAATTGGTATGGGGGACCAAAACTGCAAAAGGGGCAGTACTTAGGGGGCTGAATTGTATTTTATTTTGTTAGGGGCCAAAATCGCAACTTCCTGATATTTAGGAGGCCAAAACTTCTATTAAGCCTATAAAAAAAATGTGAAAAAAGAAAATATTACAATTATTTCAAAATTTGTCATTGAAATTAATCAAAGCAAGGGTATGAGAGCAACTTAAATTGCCTAAACCTCTAATAAAAACAAGCATATATGGTAAACAATTGAGTATATGTTAGGATATCCGTCCAATTGATCAAACGTGCAACATGAATTCACATATTCGAATTCCTGCTTCGTGATTTTCACGGTTTAGTGCTTTGAGATGCGATATTGCAACGTGATGTGGTTTTAAACTTATTCAAATAGACGCTAAACTCAATCTATTTGGTTTCAAGTTAATCCGCATTTCAATGCATATTTCATGTAAAGTTAGATTGAAAGTATGAACTTTATATATACTTGAACAATTTAAATACAAAAACAAACAAATTAGGACTTGCTGTCATCGACAACCACATTATTGTTAAAGTTCATAGATTTTAACGATTGGGTAAGAGACCAGACCATTCACATTACAAGATTGTATTTATTATTTCTTTTAAAGTTATATCTAAATCATGTGATTTCATCCAATGGTCAAGATCAACAGTAGAGATTTGAAACCCAAAAACAACTGTAAAGCGATAGACAGTTCACACGAAAAGAAACTCTTGAGTCATGTTGAGACTACAAGGGCACGATGATAGTGGGGAGGTCGTGGCCTTCCCCTGTCTATATGTGGCTCCACCACTAAATAACAACTACAATTTCTTCTTAATACATTTATAATATATTTAAACATAAATCACTTTAGATTCAATTTACTTTTATATCTCATTGGGTTTGTTTGAATCATGGTAAACCACAATAATTCTAACAAACTCGTTGTGATAACATACATTCACATAATGACTTTATTCGAATCCAATTTTTATGGCAACATAACCAAACCCTAACTTCATTCTCAACACAACAGTAATTTTGAAGACCCAAAACTGTAAAAGAAAAGTAAAAATCCAACTTTTAAGATATTATTCTTGTCAGTAGTACAAAGGTTGTTTGCAAGTAACAAACACTAGCCGTAGATCAACACATAAAAGCAATCAACGGTGTCAATCAAACCCATCTCAATTCACCCCTCACTCTTCCTTTTCCTATTAAAACCACAATAAAACCAAACCAAACCACTCTTTCATCTTCTTCTTCTTCCAAACAATCACCAAAATGGAAAAACAAAACAAACAACAATGGAGACCCGACCCAGAAACACCACGTGACCCAATGGAATTCTTGTCACGTTCATGGTCTGCTTCCGCCATGGAAGTCTCCAAAGCTTTGTCTCCAGCTCAACTTCCTCCTCTTGCAAATAAACTCAACAATGGCTCTTCAAATGCTGCTATACTTGAAGATTTTGCTGGTGAAGTTGATGACTCTATTATAACTGTTTCTGGCAACCCTTTTTCTTTTGCTTCCTCTCAAACTTCTCAAATGGTTTTGGATCGTATCATGTCTCACTCGGTATGTAGTTTTTAAGGTTCCATTTTTGTATGTATATTTTGTTTTAAAGACTCTAGCGACGAAACTCTATAACACTAAATACAAAGAACATTTGATATGCTGAGCCTGCGACACAGACTCAGCCTATCAAATGTCTCTGTGACATTTTATCATCTGAGTTGATAGGAGACTATTTTTTTCTTTCCATTTTTGCATATGTTAATATATTATTATATTTCTTTTTAACTCTTTCAAAAACAAGATCATTCATTCCCACTTTCTTTTGTCTCCCAAAATTCCATTTTTTGTCACTTCCAAATTTGTATCCAAGGTTTTAAATTGATGTTGCGGTCCATTGCAATAAAAAATAGTTTGTGGTCACGACGTTTACATAACTATATTTAGTGTCTGACGGTGTCTCAAATTTTATCTAAGACAAGTTTTTTGGTATTTTATGCAGCAGGAGGTATCTCCAAGAACATCAGGAAGACTATCACATAGCAGTGGACCTCTTAATGGATCTTTAACAGATAGTCCACCAGTTTCACCATCTGAAATGGATGATTTCAAGGTATATACATCTTTCTTAATTTCATAGGTGGTTTTAATTTGACATTAAAAACCTTAACAAACAAACAACCATGTTGGTTTGTTTGGTTTTTTGTTTTTCTCAAAACTTTTTGGGTACAAAGCACGAAACACTGATCTCACTGTACAGTGTACAGTTAGAAACCACTAGTACCAATTTCAGTTTTCTCTGTTACCAACAAACATAAATTGGATGACACCCAGAGACAGTAATAATCAGTAATCTGCTTTTGTCTTTCCTTTCTTCAATGCAAACAGCCAAACATAACTTGAATTTTAAAATGAATTGTTTTTTTATTTTTACTATTTTTGTTTTTTGTTCCAAAGTTTTTGTTTTTAGCACTATCCATTGATTATAATTTTACTAAATTAATTAAAGTTTCATTAAAGAACATATTGAACAGTTTCCAAATTCCCTTTAATTAAAGGGATCGAAGACATGTTCCATGTCTGACACGTGTCAACGTTCGACATTGCCACAAGTTGTTATATATATTGAATTATGTTATTTTTTAAAATTATTATCGACGTCGGCGTGCCGGTGTCCAGGTATGTGTCCATGTTTTATAAGAAACAATGAATTCAATTTTGATAGAAACAGTTTTTAACTCGACTTTAGTTACCTTTTGGGCGAACTCTAAATTTTTAAAGCGCTTTTTCCATTAAGAATCATATGGTTAAGAAAAAAAGTCTGATTAAATAATAAATAATGAATTTTATTTTTAAGCCTTTAAAAGTGAAAATTTTCAATTTAGACCCTTTTTATGTGTAATTATAGTTTCCCTTTACAAAAAATAAAACAGCATTTGTTTGTTTCTACAACTAATTTCACAACTAAGTTTACAAGATTAGTCACAGCTTCATTAAAATTAGTTAACAGTAACAACCAAAATTACCCTTTGATTCCTTATTTAGCCATCAAGGAAAAAAAAAAGCAGTTAAGTTTCTCTTTCTTGGATTGCAATTACATTTATTGCTAATGGACCCTTATGGATAAACATAGTTTTCTTTAGCAATACCAATTCAAAGTTTGTTATTACTTTGTTCAGAATCTCAGGACCTATAGTTGTAACAGCTAACAACAAATACCCACCAATTTGATCAAATACCCACCAATTTTCTAATTTCAACAGTTTCTAAAAATTTGTTATTACTTTTTTGTGATATCACAAAAAATGCATCTTTTTAGTTTCAAATTTGATCAAATAAGAATTAGAAAAAGAAGAGAGATACATACATAATTTATTAATGGCTTATTTTTATAATTATTCTATGCAGTATAACCGTTCAAGCAACAATCACAACAATAACAGCATTATCACCAGCTTGAACAACCATTACAGAGTCTCTGCCACCGGTGGTGGCGGAGGCGGAGGGAAGACGGTGGGGAGGTGGCTGAAGGAGAGGAAGGAAAAGAAAAAGGAGGAAACAAGGGCTCACAATGCTCAGCTCCATGCTGCAGTTTCGGTTGCTGGAGTTGCAGCTGCAGTTGCGGCTATTGCAGCCGCAACTGCTGCTTCGTCAGGTGCTCGTAAAGACGAGCAGATGGCGAAGACAGACATGGCGGTAGCTTCAGCTGCCACATTGGTGGCGGCTCAATGTGTTGAGGCTGCTGAGGCTATGGGGGCTGAGCGTGATCACCTCGCTTCGGTGGTTAGCTCTGCCGTGAATGTGAGGTCTGCCGGCGATATTCAAACGTTGACGGCTGCTGCTGCGACAGGTATGCGGCGACATAATTTTTCTTTTTATTTGTGATTGTTTATATGAGATTAATCATAAAAATGATTTATTCAGAAGAATAGTAGTTTTTCTTAATGTGTTAAATTATTAGCTTTTTCAGTCTCATTGGAATGTTGGTTAAATTGATTATTTCATGAAAATGATTGGCTTAAATAAAAAAAGGAAAAAACATAGTTGTTGATTAATTTATGGTGTTTGTGGTTTGAAATCGTAGCATTGCGTGGGGCTGCAACATTGAAAGCAAGGGCCCTTAAAGAAGTTTGGAATATTGCTGCTGTAATTCCTGTGGAGAAGAATTTGGTAGGTAATGGTAATGGTAATGGTGGTGGGGGCAGTGGTAGTAATGGCAGCTCCAATAGTAGCTTCAGTGGTGAACTTGCACCTGAAGAAAATTTCTTGGGCATTTGTAGTAGAGAATTGCTAGCCAGAGGTTGTGAGCTTCTCAAACGAACTCGCACAGGTACATTTTCTTGAATGAATTGATTTAGTAAAATTGGTTATATTTAAAAGTGAACTGAATGTAAAGTGGTTTGGATCGCTAAACACAAGGCTAAAATTCAATTATAGATGCAAAAGTTCCGAATTCTAGTTTCCAATTAGAAGCAATTCTTGAGACAAAATCAATTCTACTCGAGAACATCCAAAGATGTCAAAATCAGTTTTACACATGTCAAATCAATTTTGCTTCTTTCAATGGTGGAACCAATTGTAGACTTAAGTCTATGAAGCATTGACACTTCAATTTTAAAGTGTGTTTGGTGTCCGACATTTATCAATGTCGTCATATGTCATTGCATTCAATCACTTCCATTGTTTCTTAAATTATTACCAGCGTTTACGTTTGAGTGTATGTTCGTTGTGTTTATGCTTCTCAGTATATGTTTTATTGGTATAGCTGCTGAAATTTTTGTTTTTCAGTTGGTTTATGTTCCCATTATATATTCTATGCTTCTGTATGTGGATTAAAGAAAAGGATCTTATTTAGTTTTAGTTGATATTGTGTTTCTTTTTATGTTTAAAGGATGAAAAGTGATTTGATTTGATAAATTGATTGCAGGTGAACTCCATTGGAAAATTGTGTCAGTTTATATAAACAGAATGAACCAGGTATATATATTTGAGAATTATTCCTTTTCTTTTCATTTCAATTATGTAATGTGACTTTAGATCTTGACTATGACCAATTATTTGGCCATCAATTATAAGAGTTTTAATGATGAATAAGAATCTGGTAGTGGAAAGAAGTGACTAAAGTGAGGGCTCTTAGAACGATGTGATGATGTTAAGGGATCAACTCAGTTCAGTTTCCTAGAAATCTACAAATTGTAGCAACTCTTTAGATCCTCTTTTTGTTTCAGGTTATGCTAAAGATGAAGAGTAGACATGTTGCTGGGACCATCACAAAAAAGAAAAAGAGTGAGTTTTCATCAACTTTTGTTTTTGTCCCCTTCTCTTATCATACTTTAACTGATTTGGAGGTGGGTCTTGTTTCATTTGGGGATTTGTGAAAGTTATTCTCTTTATTCTTTATAGTTTGAAATGGATCAAAAGGATTCTTCTTTAAATCAAAACCACCTTCACACTTATCCTTTGATCAGGGTTTGATCCATCAAGGGTTCGATCATTGGCCGGTCAATATGAAAAGTATCTAATATAAGATCATTGGCCGATTAAGTTTACCCCGACTCATGCTTTTTGAAAATTTTCGCAGATGTTGTGATTGGAGTTATCAAAGAAATGCCGGCTTGGCCCGGACGTCACTTGCTAGAAGGTGGTGACAATCGTCGTTACTTTGGTTTGAAAACAATAACGCGTGGCGTCGTTGAGTTTGAGTGCAGAAGTCAAAGAGAATATGATGTGTGGACTCAAGGTGTTTCAAGGCTTATCTCTATTGCTGCTGAAAGGAACAACAAAAACAGAACATGTTAATTAACTATAAACCTGTTATAGGATCCTTATGTTAACTATGAACATGGTATAAATCTGTTGATACATGGTGGGGTTTTGATCTATTTGTAGAAAGGGTAAATTAAAGTCTTAGTTATTATGCTAGAAGATAGTGGAAGTGGGTCTCTTTAATCTTGGGGGACTTAAATTAGTAATTTTATGTATTTTTTTTGAATGGAAAGTAAAGTAATGTGAACTAAAGTGAAAAATGTTAAGCTATAAGCTGTATTTTCTTTCTTTCATTGATATGGAAAGAAAAAAGAGTATCTTGGACCTGGCAGTCAAAAAGAAAAAAGTGAAAGAGTCACATTTTAGTGTAGTGTGTGTGATGTTAAAGATAAAGATAAGTTGATTTTTTTTTGTGCTTTTGCTGCTTATCAATGTTGGTTTAAGCTTTTCTTGATTGGATTTGGATCCCAAGGAATTCTTTTGTTTTAAGGTTCATGATCTACAGAAAATCAGTGTTATGGATTCTTCTACTTCTGCTTTAGGGTATGTTTGTTTAAAATTTTCTAAAAAAGGGAATTTGATGAAAAATAATTTGGTGAGTTTTTTAAGACATTTTAAAGAAAAGTAAAAAGCAAAAGCAGTTTTATGTTAGTTTACTATCATGAAAATTTCTTTTTTTTTTCTTCTGGAAAATTGAATTTTAAGGTGTTCTGATACACTCATATAACAGTGCTTTGCTCAATAAATTACTACAATAAAGAAAATAAGAAAATCATTTTCAAAGAAACGGTCACATCATTCATCAATATACATCATACCATGGATGAAAACTAAATGCACACATGCACCAATTGCTCTTTAACTTTGGGTGAATGTTAGATTGATAGTTTGACAAAAATTCTTAGAAATCGTAGTTTGAATTTAACACAATTCCACAAAATCGATTTGTAAGGTGAGGGTTGCCCCTATTTATAAACATATTTAGGCCATTTTTTATGTGATGTGTGACTCTAACAAAAATCACTCTAATCTACTGCAATATTAACAAAAATTACATATTAAAATTTAAACAAAGTTACAGTATCATTGTGATTTTATCAAACTCATCGTCAATTTAAACATGAATGACTTCTTCAATGTTCTAATAAACTATCTCTAACTATCTTTTGGTTTTCATTCAACAACAAAAGTCAAAAGAAGACTGATTTGGTTGTTATATGGTACCTATCAATTGCAACCAAGAGTTATCCTCTATATTTAACACTCATCTACCCTTGCCAAAAGCCTACAACTTCTTTAAATGCTCTTTTGTAGTGATCCAAACACAAGCAGTATACTCTATCAATATGAATCAAATTTCAAATTATGAAAAAAATTAATCATTATATAATTTCTCAAACAAAAACATTGAATAGTATCACCAACATTCTCCTTTTAAGACTAGCTCCCTTATTGGTGAAAATTAGAGGACCTGTGAACAATGTGGGGGGCCTAAACAGCAATTTCCCACATTTGTTTGTATGTTTTGCTAGGCTTAATTTTTTTTTGGGCCTTTAGTACTTTAAGCCCAGCAAAATATATGCACTTAATATCACTCACATCTTTTGACCAAATAAATTTCTTGTCAAAAAATAAATAAATATTTTGACCAAAAAATAATATCACTAAAATCTCAAACCAAAATATCCAATTAAAGAAGACTATATAAAAGCCACACCACAGGTTTATCTTATCATCAAATTCTTCAGCAAAAAGTAACACTTACCTCAACTATAACCAGTTATGTGTTCTTCTGCTAGTAATGTTTTTGAAACTGGTAACTATACCACTAAGCTACTAAGGGTTGATTCTTGTTCACATACACAACATGGTACAATTTTTTATTAACTCTTCTAGTATATGATATCTTATATAGTTTATATATGCTAAAGTTTTCTATATGTTGATCAGTTCCACCACCAAAATCTCTTTTGATTGCAACTCCTATTGAAGGTGGAGAATTCCCACTACTAATTTTTCTACATGGATATCTTCTTTTGAACTCGTTTTATTCTCAGCTTATTCAACATGTTGCTTCTCATGGCTTCATTGTCATTGCTCCTCAGGTTAGTTCTTTATAGAAAACATGTCTAATGGATTAGAATTTCATGTAATGTTAATTCAATGATATTTAAATACTGCTCATAAATTATACTATAATTAGTAATTGCTTGCAACCAATTTTTTTCCAACAGTTCTATTTTGGTGAAATAATCATGTTTCCTCTCTTAGTTGTATACGGTGGCTGGACCTGATATAACTGAAGAGATTTACTCAGTAGCTGCAATAACAAATTGGCTATATAAAGGACTTAGCAAGATTCTTCCACCAAACATAAAACCAAATTTTGACAAGTTAGCACTTGGAGGCCATAGTCGCGGCGGAAAAACATCTTTCGCAGTTGCTCTAAGAAAATTAAACATAACAACTGATCTAAAATTTTCAGCCATAATAGGAGTTGATCCGGTTGATGGAATGGATAAAGGAAAGCAAACATCACCACCAATTCTCACCTATGTTCCTCATTCATTTGATTATGATATGGCAACATTGGTTATTGGTTCTGGTTTAGGTGATATGAAAAAGAACCCTTTGTTTCCTCCTTGTGCACCTAAAGGTGTCAATCATGAGGATTTTTTTAGTGAATGTGAGAAACCTTCTTGGTATTTTTTGGCTAAGGATTATGGTCATGTTGATATGTTAGATGATGATACTAAAGGAGTTAGAGGAAAAGTTAGTTATTGTTTATGTAAGAATGGCGAATCAAGGAAACCTATGAGGATATTTGTTGGAGGAGTTATGGTTGCATTCTTGAAAGCTTATTTGCATGGTGATAATGTGGACTTAATGGCTATAAGAGACAAGAATGTGAGTGTACCCATTGAGATGAAATTTGATTATTTTGTATGAAAATAATTCAAGATAGGGAGTATATGTTTCTATTTGAGATGTAAATGAAATAATGAGGTAATAACCATCTCTACACATTTTACATGTATATAAGAACTTCATGTTTCAAGATGTGAATGGTGTTATTTTACTTTCATGTTAGTAAACTTCAAATTAAAAAATATAGAACTAATGTGAAGACTCAAATATACTTATACATAGATTTTTAATACAATGTAAGACTTTTTATTACATATTTTAAGTTTAAAACAAATAAAACATTTTTATTAAATACTTTAAGTCTTCCAAGAGATCGTAAAGAGTTCAAAATATTTTTTTTTTTACTCTACAGATAAATCTTCAAAATATTTTTCGCTTCAAACATCTTTTCCAAGACTGCCGAAAACTAAGTTAAAATGATTGTTGGCAAAATCGTCAAAGACTCCTTTAAATTTATCTTACCACGCTAAATCTATCCTAACTATGAAATTTCTAACTGGTCCTAAATATTTTTTAAGACTATCGTACCGCACAAAAAACACAACTAACTTGTTAATACCAATTTTATTTGATATAATGGATATTGCATAATGAAGAGTACATAGATGATATTATATAGTATTCTAGCTTTACTTGTATCAGAAGCAATCAGTAGTAGCTAGTTATCCTCGGTAACAACAATTCTATCAATAGGAATTCACTTTTGCTATCTTTGTGTGTTGCATAATATGGTATCATGCGCCTTCTCCCATTGGGAAAGGTAGTTACGATCCTCAACGACCTCTAACCGTTTTTCTCTGCTGTGTTTTCTTTTCCGATCATCTTCATTGATCGTTTCTTGGTTTGATTCATGGTGTTAGATCCTTTTTTCTACACCTTGATCTTCATTTCTTGATGAATACTCTTTTTTTTTGGTTCGATTGAATTCATCTTCAATCTCACCTTTCTTCTCAATTTTTTTTCTTGATTTTCTTCTTGTTTGTTGTAATTGATTCACAAGTTCTTTACTATGATTTCAATTCATCCTTTTTTGTGCGATTTCTCGTTACTGTGAAAAGACATTAGAGTATTTTTGCAAATTGATTCTATAAATGAGAAAATGAGTGAATGCAAGTATATATAGGGTAATGAGATAGGAGTAAGTTAGAATAAAAATATAACTAAAAAACCGTGTTTGAATCGAATCAAGGAAAGCTTGAATCGATTCAATAGTGCAAAATAAAAATGTTTGGTTGACATGAAGATTGACACAATAGACAAAAACAATGAATCGATTCTAGGCAATTCTGGATGAAGAATGAATTGAATCAAGAAAACATTGAATCGATTCAGCGTTTCCTGAAGTGATACTATTAAAAAAGTTTTGATATGATTCAATAAACAAGAAATAGACATCCGAAGGTCATAATAAATCGATTCAAATTCTACAGGACAAACATTTGAATCGAATCAAAAAGCTTTGCATGAACACCTGAGACCACAAAATATTTTGATTCAAAAGTGTAAGGCAAACATTTAAATTGAATCAAAGTCTTACAAAAGGATTTTTTTTATTAAACAACTTTATACTAATGCAAAGGTTCATATAGTGGCGGACCCATAAATAAATCAATGAGGGGGCCATTTGCTTAATGTATATGTATTTGTTTTGAACATATTCGTACTTGTCAAGTTGTATGCATAGTCGTTTAAATTATTGGGTTTTGGTTATGTGACCATGGTTCAACACTTGCATTGTGCGCAACCTCCTTTAAAATATGTATCCTTGCCTATTGCTCCTTAAGGTTAGAGGCACTATAAACATGAAGCATGGGTTGAGTGCCTCATTGTCCAATTATACTAAGGTTTGACTAAGTCTTATGTTTTCAAGACCAACATACTATATAGTGGACTAGAGAAAAAAATCAGCTAACCCTTGTTTGATCGAACTAGTATTCGCCTAACTTTTCATCAGCTGGTGTGAAACTCACATATTCCTAAATCACCTATCTACAGATTCAACTAACATGATAGTTATTTTTAAGTGCAAACAAATTTAATCATCATCATATTATTATCATATCATATTATATTATATTATATTATATTAATACTACATAAATTATTCTTAAGATAACTAGAATATTATTTTGATTTGTCAATTTCAACTTCCAATCAAACTTTATTACTACTTTTTTTTTACAAAAACGAAAACTCTCTTCGTTGCTTTTCGTTTTGTTCTTCCGTGAGAATCCACTTTTCTTTGACTTTACGTGTACGTTTAGACTAAAGGTAAAGAATTATGCCCTTTACCCAAAAGTTTTTGCTCATTTCCAATTGAATTGGCCAAAATACCCTTACGCATGTTAACTCACGCTAGTGTTAAATCAGCGTGACTTAACTCACGCATAGATTTACACTAGCGTGAGTTAACTTGCTGAGATTTGCACTAACATGAGTTAACTCATATTGCAGGAGTTAAGTCACGCATGGGCATTTTGATCATTTCACTTGGGAATGAGCAAAAACTTTTGGATAAAGAGCAGAATTCAAAGGTAAATTTGATTGAATATGAATAAGTTTTGCAATTTTAACAAAATTTTCCCAAAAAAAAAAACTCAAATAAAACCACAACGTCCTTAATAAGATGGTAAGAAATTACCTCTAACTATTTATGCTTTTCAATTCAACAACAAAAAATGCAAAAAGAAGACATATTTGGTTGCTATATGGTACTCTATCTGATCCTAAATATAAAAAATTATTCTTTTTCATGTTCATTGAATAACTGATGTATCTGGTCTATAGACACATCAGTTGTTTCCTTAATAAAAAGATACACAAATTATTCAATGAACATGAAAAAAAAAGTGTTTTATTATATTTAGAACCGGAGGAAGTACCTATCAATTGCAACTAAGAGTTATCCTCCATATTTAAAACCCATCTACCCCTGACAAAAACCTACACACATCTTTAAATGTGATTTTGTAGTGATCACGACACATGCAAAACCTATCAATATGAATAAAATTGTAATCTATATACAAAATAGGGTTAGATATATTTTTGTTAAAAAGAAGAAACTAAAATTTGTAAGTGTAATTTAGAGAGATCATTGTTTGAAATAAATTTTTAAAAGAAGTAAAAAAATAAAAGTTGATATGTTTAGAAAGATTAAAAACATATTTAACTCTAAAAAATAATAATCATTATATAATTTCTTAGACAACATACTTTTAGCATTTGTCATCACATATAAAATACTAGAAATATGTCAAACCATGTGCATCCATCACAAATTAAGGGAATATTTTGATATAAACATATAAAACTTATAATTTTATTTTACTTTTCTTTCTTGATGCTCCAATTCTCAAGAGTTCTACTAATCTAGAATAAAATAACAACAAAGTTAAATTTGATTAAAAATTATTTTAGCTAGAATTTAAACTCATTGTTTTGAACGATTCTTCCTTGTCTGAAACTTATTAACCATTAAATTCAAGTGTTTGAAATGTCTTATGAAAATAATTTATGTTATAAAATATTCTAGCTAAATATTATACTCTCTATCCAATCCAAAGTAGCTTGTAGAGAGAGCTTGAAACCATAATGTGCATATTTTTCCTTTATTTCATTTAATTTTAAGGGTTACGCTAAAGAGTGTCCTCAATACACTTGTTAAAAATACTAAAATTTGTAAGTTTGCATTGAGTTCAACAATTTTTTAACTTTTAAAAAGTCAGCTTTATTACTTCCGACCATTTTCAAGTATTGCTTGTCTTTTTGTCTATCAAAAGAACAGAATATTAATGTCAAACCCAACAACTTGCTTTTATATCAATTGAATTCATGTTGTTGTGTTTATTTTCAGGCTCAAATCTCTAACATTCTCGGTTCCCTATTTACACATGTAAAAATTAGGTCCAAATATTGATGAAATTGGGTGACATCTGTATATTCGACTTAGGCATTCATTCATGGCCTCCAAAATCTTCTTACAATAGGTAATAGGTGTTCTCTTTCCTATTTACTTTTTTCAAATTATCTATTCCTTTTATAATACCAATATAATATTTATTATTTTTTCCACTAACATACTCCTGTTTATTGTATTTCAATTATTTATAACCACTCCACTAACTATAATTAATAAAAGTGTTTTAGTAAATGATACATATTTTACCATTGAAATCAACACTATTAATCATTTCTTTAATAACCGTGTAAAACTCAAATGTGACACATATAGTGAGACAGAGGGAGTGCTATAAACCCAACAAAAAAAATGTATAAACTCAGATCATTATTGTAAACAATTTTGTTTTTAGATTTATGGAATAACTGATATATTTGATCTATAATATAGATTAAATACATTAGTTATTCGATATATCTAAAAAGTGATTATTTTTTTTGGGTCTTGTTAACGAGTGCCCTAAGGGCACTCTTTAAGGATTCCTAATAAAGAAATTATTCTTTAAAACAGTCAAAAACTTCAATTTCCAATGCATTGATTTCATAAACTTTGACAAAAACTTACTATTTAAAGTTACTAAACAATGCCCTAAGTGCACTTGTTAACATTTCCTTTTTTTATAAGGGTTTTTCTATCATGTGCAAATTTGCACATGTTAAGAAGTTTAAAGTAGTATGTTTGTATTGGAACTTGTGTATTTTCTATTAAATATATAATTTTTTAATAAATAATTGTTGTTTTTCAATAAATAGTTGCTATTTTTAGTTATTTAACATGTGCAATATTGCACATGTTAGACAAACCCTTTTTATAATAGTGAACAAGACTATATAAATGCCACACCAGATTACCATCATCATATATTATTCAGCCAAAAGCAGCACTTAGCTTAACCATCAGGTATGTCTTCTTCTGTTACTTATGTCTTTGAGACCGGCAAGTACACGACACAGCTACAAATGGTTGGCTCTGGTTCATATACACAATATGGTACTACTTTAATTAACTTTTCTATTATAAGCAGACCTCTTTAATTTAACCATAGTTTTTTTTGTTGGTATTTTTCTCTCATATAGTTCATGTGTACTACTAATTTTTCCATATGTTGATCAGTTCCACCACCAAGATCTCTTTTGATTGCTACTCCTATTGAAGGTGGAGAATTCCCACTTCTACTTTTCCTACATGCATATCTTCTCTACAACTCATTTTATTCTCAGCTTATCCAACATGTGGCTTCTCATGGCTTCATTGTCATTGCTCCTCAGGTATTTAGTCCCCACATGACATCTTAATATGTAAGTATCATCTTGTTTACAAAAAGCACTTCTAGGAATAATTCATCTTTATAAAGACCATATGGCAGGGATGTGAATCGATGACTAGAAGAAACACCAATTACATATAATAATTAAAAGAGTACTTGTTAGGAGCATATTAATATTACGAGGATTAAAAGCAAATCACCATCATATATGGAAATGAAAAACAAATCTTAATATTATATCAAAGTATATCACCACTCAAATGTTAGCATATAAATTGTAATACTCCATCCGTCCTATTTTAAATGATCTATTTTAAAAATGTGCATTGTTTGCATAACATATTTTAACTGTATTTTTCTACTAATATACAGAGATAAATTATAACATATAAGATGTTGTTGGATTTGTTTTGACGAATATTTTCAAAATATCAAATTTTCAGAAATTTTTCTAATATATATTATTAAAGATGTTTAAGATGAAATTTTTTCTAATATATTATTAAAGATATTTAAGATCAAAATTATGCATTGACATACGTAACAGAATCAAATGTATCATGTAATATGGGATGGTGGGAGTAACTTTTATTTCATAATACGACCGTAACAATATTTGTGGTTGGATTTATCATTATAAGATTTTGAATTATTGTTAATAGTAAAACATGATAAAGAATAATAGGTCAAAATCAAAGAGATAGAGAATCCTTACTCCAAGAGTATTAAAGAGTCTACAACAACAAGAGGATGAGTGGCAATGCTACGCAGTTGGGATCCTCTTCAATTTTTCTGAAGAATTCAAAGTTTTTTTTTTTGAAAGATGAAGAATTGAAAGTGTTCATTAATATAGTTTTGAATTAAATAAATTATATAAAGGAGAAGGACCAATTTATTACACCTACCTTTAATCTTGTACATCCATAAAATACCAAATTGAACTTTCAATAAAACAAAGTAACCAAATGAACTACTAAGATTTGTGGTGATATAATGAGGGCATGAATGGTTAGACCTATTTAAGAACTGGGCCAACCTCTTCTTGCTTCACTTTGTTTCTATTCATTTGCTTAATTAAATTGACAGGAACTATTATATTATTACATTATATATTTATAAAAATGTATTTTCTTGTTGGCATGTTTCATGGTTTATAATTTCATGCAATGTTGATACAAATAGTATTTGAATACTGCTTATAAAATACTAATACTTGCAACCACATTTTTTCAAACAATTATATATTGGTGAAATGAAAGTTTAACTTTTGTTTTCACTCTCAGTTGTATATAGTTACTGGACCAGATATATATGATGATATTTACTCTATAGCTACAATAACAAGTTGGCTATCTAAAGGACTATGCAAGTTTCTTCCACCAAACATAACACCAAATTTTAACAAGTTAGCACTTGGAGGCCATAGTCGCGGCGGAAAAACATCATTTGCAATTGCTTTAAGAAAATTAAACATCAAAACTGATCTAAAATTTTCAGCTATACTTGGAATTGATCCAGTAGATGGATTAGGTGAAGGATTACAAACATCACCACCAATTATCACTCATGTTCCTCATTCATTTGATTTTGATATGGCAACATTGGTTATTGGTTCTGGTTTAGGTGATGTGAAAAAGAACCCTTTGTTTCCTCCTTGTGCACCTAAAGGTGTCAATCATGAGGATTTTTTTAGTGAATGTGAGAAACCTTCTTGGTATTTTTTGGCTAAGGATTATGGTCATTTTGACATGTTGGATGATTATACCCCAGGAGTTAGAGGAAAACTTACTTATTGTTTATGTAAGAATGGTGAATCAAGGAAACATATGAGAACGTTTGTTGGAGGAGTTATGGTTGCATTCTTGAAAGCTTACTTATATGATGATAATGTGGACTTGTTAGCCATAAGAGAAGGGAAAGTGAAAGTACCAGTTGCTATCAAATCTGATGATTTTATATGAAAACTAGAAGAGATGGGTGTGAGACTTGTAGTGTTAATGTAATTAGGGTTAGCATTTACTGTTTATTTTCTATCATTTTATTGTTGTTCTATAGTTGTCTCTTTGTAAAACTTGTTCTGAATGTACTTATATAAATAAATAATTGTTATGCTATTTTGTTTTTAACTTATGCGTTATTTTGACACACAATCAAACAAACAAACAAACTATTTTACGCATTTTAATTTTATTTTTGTGTCTTTATTTTTACTTATCTTATCTTAGTTCAATAGCTTAAACATTGTAAAAATAATGTACTTACACTTTTTGGTGTAGTTAAAGAACCCACAACCGTGGAATAAAATTTCTTCTTCAACACAATCACTTGAAGTAAGGGAATAATTTTTGAAATTTATTAGCTAATACCTCTACTAACTTTGAAGTTAAACAACACACTGTTATTGTTTTTCGGTTTTTTTAATGGGTAATGGTAACCGGTGTCCCGTGTCCCCGGGGCACTGGTTAAGGAAGGCAAAAGAGGAAATTTTAAATAATTTTTTTTTAAGCATTGATTATACAACTTTGAGTGCAAATATTACCCTTTTTGGGCCATTATTTAATCATTTAATTCAAATATTACTATATTTTACTGTTTAACCAGTGCCCCGGAAGCACCGGTTAACATGACCCTTTTTAAATTCATAATTTACCAAAACATATTATTTCAGCTATCTCAATATAGGGTAAGAGATTTAAACTCCTTAAGTAGATGATAAGGGGTTATATTATTGACTTTGGCGTATGGGGAAATCGAGTTGAAATCCTCTCCATTTACTACAATAAATGCCAATATTCATTATTATAGTTTTAGTATATAAATGTCTAATTAATGTCACATATTCTAAAAATATATGCATTTATATCACGTATTTACATCAAAACTGTAGTAATGGATATTGTCATTTATTGCAGCAAAATGAGAGGATTCCAGCTCGAGAAAATCTTATTGAAGAAAATAACTCATTTTGAGCTATGGAAACTTTGTACCTATAATGTAACCTAAATTAATCCTCAGCAAATGAAAGATTTTATTTAGTCTTTTACAAAACTAACCCGAGACAATTTGGTTAATTAGTTTCTATCATTAAACCTATGACTTATACGTTTAATTTGATCATTTGACATACAATTTTTATTTTAGATCAGATGTCTTTTAACTCCAAAACAATCCAAATGACATCTCAAACATATCTAATACACAAACAACTACTCTTTCCAATTACATTTATAAACAAAAAACAACTTTTTAAATTTATTAAATAACTAATTTATCTCATCAATTCAAACGTCATATACATTAATCATTCAATACATTTTTTTTTAAGGAAGTTATTCAATACACTTAAAAAAAATTGTTTTCTGCTTATAAACGTTGTCGAAGGAAAAGTAGAAATTAAAATAAGAGTCTTGACTCATCAATTACTACTAATTACTATACAGCCACGATCTTTGTTTTCCTTTCCTAGAAATTTGTCTGAAATGGAAGGTTATAGAGATTAGTGCTTCATCTTAGCCACCTCATACAATAATCCATATTTAATCCTTATCATCATCATCATCATCATTACATAATTATTAATATCTTTTGACACAAATTACCTTAATTTGTCAGTTTCAACCTCTAATCAATCTTAATTACTGTTTTAAAAAAAATTACAAAAACAAAAAAAGTCTCTTCAATTCATTCATTGCATTCAGTTTGAGAATCAATTTTAAAGAAAAAGCAAAAATGTTGGCAGTATTCTCAAAATCTGTTGCGAAAAGTCCAGAGGGTTTACAGAGTCCAGAATCAAACTCAGTTTCATCACTCAAAGATGCTTTTTTGGCTCAACATTTTGGGTATCTTAACCCTTCTTCTGTTACCCTTAACCTTGCTTCTTCTGTTCTTTTAGCTTATTCTCTTCACAAAAACAACCCTTTACTTCCAAGGTATCAATTTCTCATCTTTTTCCTATTTATGTCAATTTCATCATTTTTTTTTATTGTGATTTTCATTTTTTTTATCTGGGTATGTTTGAAAAGATCAAAGTTGGAACCTTTTGTTTTGGATATGCAATAAGGGTTTTTGCTACCCTTTTGATCCCTTGAACATTTGGTGAATGGTGATTACTGAATTGTTGTCTTTGTAATATTTAGATGTAGTTTGATGATCATAGTTGGAATATTGGTTTTTTATTTTGATGTTATGAATAATTTTATGAAGTGGTAAAAATTTGATTTTTAGAAGTGAAAATTTATGTTTTGATTATTGGGTTTAATTTTTATTTTGGGAAGATTTAGAGATTAATGAGTTGGATCAAAATATGGTTTACGATAGAAAGTGACATAATTTGATCCATGTAGCCGAGTCTACTCAGTAGATACAACTTGGTTGCTGTATTGATTATGTTTTGGAATTCATACTTGTTGGGGTAAGTTGTGTGCTATGTGTTGTATAAAAAGCTGTGTTTTTTTAGTAGTTTATAATTATATGGTCTTATTGTTGAAATTATTTATATTCATGGCCAGTGGAGTGGATAAATTTGTGTACTATATAGCCAGTACCTTTTCTAGATTTTTTTTATTTTTAATCCAACTCAATCATCTTGTCTAAACCTATGAAATGATCACAGACACGGACATTAGACACGACACTGACATTAACACGTTGACACCGATAATAATTTATGAGAAATGGAAGTGATTGAAAGTAGCCACATGTGTCTGTGTTTAACGCCAACACATGTTGGACACGAGACACAACTTTAATTGTCAGTGCTACATAGTTCTGAATCTTATTAGAACTTTACTTGTCAAAACTTCTGGTATTGACAAATTTTGTCATTCATTAGTTTATTGATAGTTTTTCAGAACAGGCACAATAAAGTGTTTAATTAAGATATGCAACTTGCGCTCCTACTATTAATAAAACTTTGTCATTTTCCTTGTTCTTTGTTTGGGATGTATGTACATGATTGCATATGTTATGTTTTTCAGTTCTGTCTATGTCTTGTTTTTATTAATTATCTTAATCTAAGGCAGAAGAAATATCTAACATAGATGTATATTAAACCTTATACGTTCTCCTTTAAGATTGATTTGGTGTATGAAAACAACTTATAGCTGATTTGAAAACAACTTGATGAATATTAATCCTTATACGTTCCATAAACTCTCGAGGATAGCTGATGAAAACAACTTATCAACTTATAGCTGATTTGAAAACAGTTTGACTTAATTTTATTTTCTGTTATAGAAATAGCTTTTACATAAACACTTAGATGATAATCGCTAGTGCTATAAGTGCTTCACTAAGCTTTTTATCTAAACAGGGCCAAAAGATGATTAATTTAACTCATTTTTCTTTTCCCATGTTCGCAGGCTGTTTGCGGTTGTGGATGACATCTTCTGCTTGTTTCAAGGCCACATTGATAATGTTGCTAATCTTAAACAACAATATGGATTGAACAAAACAGCTAATGAGGTGACCATTGTCATAGAGGCTTACAGGACTCTGAGAGATCGTGGTCCCTATCCTGCTGATCAAGTTGTGAGAGATTTCCAAGGCAAATTTGCATTTATCTTGTTTGATAGCAGTTCGCAAACCGCGTTTATTGCTTCTGTAAGTAATCCTAGGCTCTATCTTTGTCTTCCATGTCTTATTCTCCGATAATTTTCTGCTCTGACCTTGCATACTATTGTGGTTCTTTTCAGGATGTTGACGGGAGTGTTCCCTTTTTCTGGGGAATTGATGCTGATGAAAATCTAGTTCTTTCAGACGACACCGAGATTGTTAGTAAGAGCTGTGGCAAATCTTATGCACCATTCCCAAAAGGTAGTAGCATGATTTAATTACCTCCTCAACATAAAAAAAAAATGATTCAATGTGTTCAACCAGATGAATTCTTAATCCCTCTTGCTGAACATCTTTTGAGACCTGATTTTTGATAGCTATTATCTGAGGGTTTAAAAGTTTTTGATAGAACACTATGGTGTCGTTTGATTCATGTAGCCAACCCCACATAATGGGATAGGGATTGGTTGTTGTTATTGTTGTATCCGAGGGTATATATGTTATAAGTTACTAGAATGATGTAAGCTTAGGGATAACAAGTTTGATGTCTTAGAAAAGGTAAACATGGAATCATTGACACCATTTATATGTGAGAAGTGCAACAAGTCAAGCCTTCTAGTTTACACAATGTTAAAAAACTGAATCGAATCGAGAATCGGCCAATTTTCCGGTTGGTTTGATCTCTGTTGTACCGCAATCTGGTTGAGCTGCGGTTGGTTCCTGTACTTTTTACTTGTCTATTTTTCATCAGTTCAATCGTCGGTTGAACCGAATGAACCATTACCTGAAAACCTCACCGCTTTGATCTCCAGTTTTTGAAACATCAAGTTTACCAACCAATGTTACAAATTACAATTGAATTTCTAGTGTTAACTGTGAAATTATACATCTGATTTCAAGTTCCTCGTGTATGAATCGATTGTCCACGATCAATGTTTCTTCCATATTGCACATGTCTTTATGAATTATTTCATTCAAAGGACTTGATAAAAGAAGTAACATCATATATGTTTGCAACATGTTTAGGATGCTTCTTTACAACATCTGGAGGTTTGAGGAGTTTCGAGCATCCGCTTCACGAGTTGAAGCCAATACCAAGAATTGATAGTTCTGGTGAGGTGTGTGGTTCAACTTTCAAAGTGGATGCTGATACTAAGAAGGAAGCAACTGGCATGCCAAGAGTTGGTAGTGCTGCTAACTGGTCTTCTAATTACTGATTTTGCAACTCTATTTTGTTTGAACTACTACAGCATCATTTGTTCCTGTTATAATCTGGTGAGGCTAACAATCTAAACATTGAGATGATACTTTCTTGGCACATTTGATGTAATAATATCGACTTTCGCTCTTGGATCGGATACCGAGTTTTCAGAAGAAAATAAATCGACTTTCGCAGTTTTTTTTTTCCTTTCTGAAATGTTGATGAGTTGATGTATTTATTTGATCTTATTTACTTTGAGTTTGTTTAACTCCTACATAAACTGTTAATGTGATGGATACTTTGGTGTATGTTTTATGCGGAGACAAATACTGATTTTGAGTGAATTGATTCGATAAACTGGATACTTAAATTGTGTCAAACAATGGTTAGGATTTAGATCCTCTAGATAGCAAGGTGCTGGTTGTGATGTTCAAAGAGTAAAGTCAGTGGTAACTGCGCTCACAAGAAAATGCAAAACAAAATCAAAGATTATCATGCACCTAGAGGATCTTAAAATAAATGATAACAAGAGTTAAAATGTTTGAGATGTTTTCCGACGGAAATTAGTCACCGCAAACGGTGGTAGAAACTTCGTATCAATATTATTGTAAACCAAAAAAAATGACTGAGATGTTTAAATAGAAGAATATCGGCTAGTTTACAATGTTTTAATCTCACTAATAAACCAAGCAATTAGACTTAAATGGTTAATGAGATCTGCCAATGACGAATTGTTCCGGAGAACTTGAGTTTGTTTTTTGGATGAAACAATTTGTAGCAAGATTTTAGTTACCTTCTGGCTGAATTTTGGATTACCAATGTCTATTTATCCGAGAATCGGATAGTTAAAAAAATACAAATGCTTGCATGATTGACAAGTGCCTCCTCAAACAAACAAATGTCTTTTCTGCTTGCTTACATTTTTCTGCTTGCAAAATTGTTAAGCTCTTCAAAATTTCGACAGACTGTAATTTTGCAGACATACATCTCAGCCTTAAATAAACTATTTTCGATGTCAGAACTGCTCATAAAAAAAATAGAAAAGTGATATTTCAACATCTATTTTATAACAACTATTTTGACAATTCTATATATATTGGGGTATTTTTGTCAAATTAAAAGGAAAAAAAACTTCAAAATAATATGCCAATATATGATAAGGGTATGTATTTTTTAGGTTGCTGGAAAAGTTGTAAAAAAAAATGATGTGAATATATCATAGCTCTAAAATAATTTAGAGTAATGTTATTTGATCAACCGTTTTATGAGACAACTTGTGGAACAAACAAAATATACAAAGAAATGTAGGTCTTGACACAAAAACTAAAACAATAGAGAAAGAAAATGAGAACATAATGTGAGTATGAGAGAAAAAATTGTCATAAAAGTTGTCACAAATAATTGCTCAAATATGATTTCTCAATAATTTATAAGACAAAATTACTTATGTTGTTCCTTAACTCAAGGTGTTTAACTTCAAAAAAATATGTCAATCTATTACATATATCCCATCAATCTCTCTATTTTTTTCTTTCTCAAGGTGTTTATGGGATTTTTAGATGTCCACCAAACATTTTTCTTAAAAAAACCATATATTTTTTTTTACTTAGAAAAAAAAAAACTCAGTTGAGGGAGTTAAGAGACCTTCTTGGGCTTCAAATCAAACAACTTGAAGATAAAACATTCATCAATTAGTCAAAATAATTTAGTGACTTGTTGAAGGAATTAAATAAGTTGAGCACAAAGTCTATAAGTACTCTCATGGTAACAAATGAAAACTTAAATAAAGCTAAAGGTGAAATCAAGGTAGAAGTAACAAGGTATCAATGATGAATGGTTAAAGACAATGGTATAAGATCTTAGGCCAAAGACAATGGTATACATAGTACTTTGATTCTTAGTTTTTATTTCATCATATATTTATAATTTTGGTTAAATATGGGAAAAGTTGATAATTTGAGATTTTTATACTTGTCTATTTGGCTCCAGCTATCTGCTTAGCTTATTTTATAAAATGGTATATGCTTAAGGTGCTTGCACCATGGATTTATTTTATCATTTTAATATTTTGATTATCATACTTATTTGGTTATATGTTGCGTAAGTGCATAGTATCCGGTCCATTGTATAATGTAATGTGTTTATTGTCAAGTGATTTTTTCAATCGTTTTTTTCTTCTTATAATGTCAAATGGAGAGAAGGTTCCACCAGGTTTCCTTAATGTTCAAGGTACACAAATTCAACTTGGTTTGCATATAAGTTTTGCCATCATCAAAAAGGGGAAGTGTGTAATGAATTTGGTCTTTGGCTTAATATTAGTATTATACTAAAGTTTGGTTTGATTAGATCATAAAACCTTCAGATAGAATATGTGTACCTTGGTAGCTCCTATGATCTTAACTTCACAATCATGTCAAGATTGTTTTGAAACCTTGCAAGCATTCAATACTTCATGTTTTTGGTTATTTTCATGTTTTCAACTAGTGAAACAATTCATACTTTCAACTGAATCATTTCGTAGTTTTTTGTTCATAAAATTTTAGTTGGAAACTTGTGTGAATCATTTCATATGCTTGTTCATGAATAATTTCAAACCATTTTGGTGTTTTTCATGCTTTCATCATGTTAAACAGTTCATAACTTGAGTTATCGTTTTACACCTTTTTCTTTTTGAAAGATTGGTTGTAAATACACGTGAAACTTTCACTACAAGAAATGAATCATTTCACATAAAAAAAATAAATTATGAATCGTTTCACTCCTAAAATTGAAAGGCTTAATTGCATGTTTGATCCCTTATGTTTATTTTAGTTTTCAAGTTGGTCCCTTATGTTTTAAAAGTTTCGAGTTGGTCCCTTACGTTTTAAAAGTTTCAAGTTGGTCCAAAACGTTACCCACGTTGGAATAAGTTAGTCCCTTTCGTAACTTAACGTTTAAAGATTTGAGTTGACAATATGAGTGATAGAACCTTAATTTATTTAGAAAATCAGTTTAAAACATTTTTTTAATTTTTTTGGTTTTATTAAACTCAATATCATGTTGCGAAAGAGACTGACTTATTCCAATGTGAGCAACGTTTTGGACCAACTTGAAACTTTTAAAACTTATGGGACTAACTTGAAACTTTTAAAATAGAAGGGACCAACTTAAAAACTAAAATAAACATAAGCCAAATTAAAAAGATTCCCTCTGTTTTGACAACACTTTTTATAACTCCATTTTCTCACTACTTTTGAAACACCTACGACCTATCTAAGTAAACATAACATCACTTTTCAAAAAATGAATTTTTCATAATCTCTTCTTTGAATAACTCATATTCTACTTTATACTCTTTGAAAACTCTTAGATATTGACGTGAAGTTTAGAATCTTGTAGTTACTTAGACATGGATTATTTGTAAGTTAGGTTTTGATTTAATAGGGTTTTTCAATTTGGGGTACCTGAAACTTAAAGAGATTGCGGTCTTTCACATCCTCTGAGAAATTGGAGGTGTTTCTTCATCCAACGTCTCAAGATCAATTGACGGCTTATCAATAATTAAATGAGAATCAAATGTTGAATGCTCAAGATCAAAGGAGGTTCAAGGTGCTTGGGTGGCTCATTCTAAGATCGAGGACGTTCTTTGATTAATCAGCTCATAGAATTGGTTGAGTGGCGTGGTTATCTTGGAGAGGTTGATGTTTGAATCTTGTGTGACAAGATTCAAGGGATACATCAAGAATTTTTGAATCATTGGTGTTTTAGGTTGAAATCTTAAGTCTCAAGGAGGAATATTGATGTAAACATTTTAATAAAGAGTTGGTATTCAATATTCGACAAAACTCTATTGTTGTTTCTCTTTATGAGTGGATGTAACCACTAGCGAGACGGTGTGATGGAACCACTATAAATTTTCGTGTTTAATTATTTCTCACTTAAATCTTTTAATTTATGCATTGAATTGATTCAATTGTGGTTTAAAATCATTTTCTTAAAAACCTAATTTTTTTTATTAATTCAAAGAAACCCAATTTAGTGTGGAATCTTAGGAAAGATTCAATAGCATAAAAAATGATTCTTAGAATATATCATCTATAATCACCAAATTGAATCAATTTTGTGTTTTTTTTTTATCATTAACTTGTTAGCATTTCACTTTTGCTTAAAACAAGTTTTAACAAGTTAAGTGTTTATCCAAATAAGTTATTATCAAAATTTAGCTTATCTTCAATAACCTCAAATTAAGTGATTTTTTCTATCATTTAATTTGATTTATTCATTTAGTTTTCATTGGTTCAGTAATTTCAGTTTTTGAGCTGATCTTCATTAACGCCAATTTCTCATTTCGTGTTCAAATAAGCATAATTCAAAATAATCACCGCTCCGCTATAAACTCCTTTGAAAAACTTAAAATAATTTGGGTATCTATTCGTCCCCTCTAGATAATTTGAGCCATTGCCTAACGACCCAACAATGAGGTAAAAACATATAATAAGTAATTCTGACTATAATCGATGGTGAATTATGTAGACAATAGTGCTGTTTATAGAACTACACCAACTAATTAAGTAACAAATTACCAACCAACTTCTTATGAACTAACACCATAGAAATACCCACGAGGTAAAATCCGATAAAGAATTATTTTAATTGATAAAAGATGATGAGTTATGTACACTTATATGACTATTTATAGAACTTAGTTACATCAACTAATTAAGTAACTAATTCTTAATCAGTATCTTACGAACTAGCACCATAGGAATACTCATGAGATAAAATCTAATAAAGAATCATTTTAATTGATAAAAGATGTGGTAAATAATGTACACTTATAATGTTGTTTATGGAACTCAATTACATCAACTAATTGAGTAACTAATTCTTAACCATATTAACTAGCACTAACAATGATTTTCCCTTGGGGTCCGTTTGGTTTGGGATAGATGGAAAGGATAGAAAATACTATCTTTTTTTAAATGTATTTGGTTCAATTTTTAGGAGGGAGGAAGAGTCAAATCCCTCCTATGTCCTATTACCAATTTTTTCTTAACCATATTAACTAGCACTAACAATGATTTTCCCTTAGGGTTCGTTTGGTTTGGGATAGATGGAAAGGATAGAAAATACTATCTTTTTTTAAATGTGTTTGGTTCAATTTTTAGGAGGGAGGAAGAGTCAAATCCCTCCTATGTCCTATCACCAATTTTTTCTTCCCCCAAATTGAGGTTTTCAGAGGGGAGGAGATGAGAGATTCGTTAATACAATTTTAATTACATTGACATAATTATCCTCACATTTATTTTAAAAATCCAAAATTATCCTTATTAAAAAAATTTAAGATATGTGTTTTCTTGGTTCAACGTACTGCTTTGTTGCCAGCGTTTTTTTTGTTGTTATCCTCTTTTCCAATTTTTTTTTGTTACGTAATTTTTTTTTGTTGAAAAAAACATTCTTTTACATGATTATTCTTTTTTTGAAGAAGTCAAACTGAAACTGTAATAAACAACACACCGGTCCTCCCAACACAGGATGTTCCAGAAAAAATTAGGCCAAAGTTTATATAATTACAACGATAACCGGAAAACACAAAAAACAAAAAGAAACAAGAAAAGTGTTCTAAACGATAACCAGAAAACACAAAAAACAAAAAGAAACATGAAAAGCATTCTAAGCAACTTCTCTCAAACACATAAGTAGATTAAGCCTCCAAAAGCGATAGTTGAAAACGAGCGTAGCATATTTCGATTTCAACCACAAAAAATATTGAAGTTTAACTTTATCAAGTAAACGTTGCTATTTTGCTGCTTTTGTTGAAATAGTTGAATGTTAATTTCTTTTCAAATGACCCAAACCTAAGAGACCCATGATGGATACAAAGTTGATTTGTAATTCTTTGAAACTCCTCATAAATGACCAAATTGAAGAAATTGATCAGAAAGGCACGCCGAATGGACAATGCTAAAACCTATACATTATGAAACCAAAGACCAAATTGAACCAAAAAAGTCACATCCCAAAAACAAATGAGAATTGCTCTTCCCCCTGCACAAAACATTTGCGCCTTGCAGCCATGCCTAAAATGCTCATGCGTTAGTTAAGTAACGCAAGTGTTAAACTCTGCGTTACTTAACTAACGCCGCGTGAGTTAATTAACGCATCGTTAGTTAACTCACGCTACGTGCTGTTTTAAACAAGGCAGAAAACCTCATTTCATCATTTGTCATCTAAAATCTAAAAAAATCTCTCTCAAATCACCCAAATCTAAAATTCCTTCAAGTTCAAATCAAACAACACTCCAATAACAAGTAAGTTTTCATAATCAAACACCATTAACCTTTTATATTTATATGTTAGATTTTTTTCTCTTAAATTAAAATTTTTTTAGATTTAGGATTTGTTTAAGTTTTGGTTTTTTGGGCAAGAAATCATACAATGTTTATATGAAAATGACTTGTGTTGCTTAAATGTTTAGATGTTTGCATGTTTATGTTGTAGTTTTGAGTTTTAGAGATTTTTTTTAGATTTAAGGTTTGTTTAAATTTTGATTTTGCTTGCAAGAAATGATACAATGTTACATGTAAATGACTTATGTTGCTTAATTGTGGTTAGATGTTTGCATGTTAATGTTATAGTTTTGAGTTTTAGGGTTTATGTATAATTTGCACTCCAAGTGTTTGATGAAATGTTTGAATGAGTTTTTCATTGATTGTTATTTTAATTTCTCACCGTGTAGATTTGAAACAATGGCCGGGTGGATCGACGTTCATGCACAACTCAACAACGGTGAACCTCAGAGGTTGAAGGTTCGGTGCCTTGGTGTAACGTTAAGAGGTCTCAAGGATCAACTGAATGAATTCAACCAAGGAGTTAACCCTAGTGACACAAGGAGGGTGAAATAGGTTCGGTATAAACGTCCAACGCTCGACGAGGGGAGAACATCATTCACTTGGGTGGAATTAACGAACGACGAAAACGTGAAGACCATGTTTTGGGAGCACAACATGTTCCAGTGGATAGATATGCGTGTAACGTTGACGAGATCAACTGAAGATATTATCAAAAGTTTGATTCCGCCAGAAGATCATGATTAGATAGGGAATGCACCTTCCAACTACAACAATTGTCTTCCTCTGAATGAGGTAATTCAAACTTGTTAAACAGCAGTTCCCAAGCATTCACCCGGAAGTGTTATTTTTCATTCAAAAGATTAAATTCTTGTTTGTTTGGTTTAGATGAAGGTATTGAAGTGTCAAGGACTGAACCTCATTCTTTTGTCACTTGAATGCCATCATCTAAACCAAACTAACAAGAATATAATCTTTTGAATGAAACAATAAAACTTCCGGATGAATGCTTGATAGCTGTTGTTTAGCAAGTTTGAATTTACCTCATTCAGAGGTAAGACAATTGTTGTAGTTGGAATGTACATTCCCGAATGTAATGTAATGTAACGAGAGAACATATTTAGGAACTTTATGTAACGTAACGTAATGTAACTTTTATTCGAATTTATTTAATACGCAATTTTTATTCGAATTCACGCTGAGTTTAATTAGTCTTTTTCGAATTTATGCAATTTTTATTCGAATTCACGCCGAGTTTAATTAGTCTTTTTGAATTTTTTTTATTCTTTAATACACAATTTTTATTCGAATTTATTTATTTCATATACAATCTTAAAATAAATGCAAATAAAAACAAAAATAAAGGAACACAAGTAATAGATATAAAATCTCATTTTATTAATATAAT
>Ga0228711_1001568_pt1 | contig 33926 bp, 27 predicted proteins | sample MedpolnodulmetaG_2_FD_177996 | JGI IMG/M metagenome (GOLD analysis project Ga0228711, IMG submission 177996) | Root nodule microbial communities from Medicago polymorpha collected in Santa Monica, California, United States - brown nodules | ecosystem: Host-associated > Plants > Roots > Nodule... | reverse complement strand
GGGCACAGAGTAAATTAATCCAGCACTCCCTACGCTATTTTGTACATTTTGTAAGTCTTTACTTAATTTATTTTATAGCATCCTTGGTAATATCTTGCACGTTGTTCCTTTTCGGATAAAACTTGACTTTTGAGTTATGCTTTCATTCATTATTAGTAATGGTTTGTGTTTGATTTTGCATGGATTTAATTTTCCATAGTTCTGGTGGACAAACTTTCAAGTATGGTTTAGAGACTAATGAGTTGGATCCAAGTATGGTTTATTATAGAACATTATGGTGTAATTCCAACCCTACTTAGTGGGATAAGGCTTGGTTGTTGTTGTTCTGTTAGACAAATTTTCAATTAGAAATGAAGCCAGGGCCAATATTTATTTTGTTTATCATCATTAATCATCAACTATCCTTCAACATGGATTAGCTATTATTCCCAACTTTAGTTAATTTTCAGAAATTCCCAAGTCATAGCTCTATTTTCCAGTTTCCTTCTTATATAATTACATAATTAGCAAGTGTGCATTATTATTTATTATGCACCAATGAGTGCGGAGCATTTAACAGAAGATTAAAGTTGTGAACAGATGCTTTTACCTTATCATCTAAGAAAGAAAATCTAGAATAAAAATATGGCAATAAGTCTGTCCATATAAAGAAGCCATGCCGGAAACTCCAATCCCAATGAAAAATAATTCTATATTTTAATATATGGCTATGATGTACTACGGACATTTTCCTTTTTATTTGGCTTGTTTTGAATGGCATAGTTAGAAATTAATAACCAGTGGTTATTAACCAGTTAGAATGTTATAGAAATAAAGAGAAAATGAAAGAAAGATGTGAGATAGAATCTTAGAAAGTAAGAAGCTTCCTGTTTCTATAAACTATTAACTTTGTTCTTCAGATTATTGCTGCAATTAGCATCTTTTCATATTGGCTTTACTTTGTAGGAGGCTAATGTAAAACTTAAGAGAGAAATGAAGATGCGGGAAGCATTGCGAGATAGGGAAGCTTCACTCCGACGAGCAAAGCTAGAAGCATCTGCTGCTGAGGGTATATCATGGGGTATGGGTGAAGATGCCATTGTTGAAGAAGAAGAGGTAATTGTGGAGCAGTATATGATATATATAACTCTTCCTTTGAGCTACCTAATTATTCATTCAAGTTTTATGTCAGAATCTACTTTAATGTGAAAGCTCAAGTTGATATATATTTATCTTCTGATTTCAGGATGATGTTGAAGAAATAACGTGGCAGTCATATAAAGGACAGCTTACAGAAAAACAGGAAAAAACTCGTGAGAAAATAATAAAAAGAATGGAAAAGGTGTGTAATTCCTGTTGATATGAATTCCTTTCCTGTATTATGTTTTTCATTTATGAATTATAGTTCTTAAATAATGCTAACCTTATCGCTTAATAGACCTAGAAACCAGAGCAACTAATGCTCATTCTCATTTCTACAGTTCCTAATTGCTTAGAACCTTTTTTCTTCTGCTGTACTCACAATCCTTATCTCCACCAAGATAATATTCCAAACGACTAAGCTAAGAGGTGATATTGGGGCCTCATAAATTAAAGTGTTAGTATGAATTATGAAATGAATGGTTGATACTTGTAGACCGAATGCAGAAGGCATCTCCTAAAGGATGAGCATCGATAAAATCTCCTAGAATATGGGGGTTGATATTTGTACCCACACAAATATAGAAAAACTCTCCCCTTGCCACCAAAATACAGTTCCTTAGTTGCCTTTTTTTAAGATGGTATACTCAGGATTTCCTGATATCTGTGTGCATTTTTTTGTGCAGATTGGTAACATGAAGAAAGAAATAAATGCTATACGAGTTAAAGACATTTCTCAGGGTGGATTAACTCAGGGTCAACAAACTCAGATTGCTAGGAATGAGCAAAGAATGGCACAGGTAATGTTGGAGAAAATTAATATGTTATTGCTCTCATATTCTGTGATTGTAAATGCTGTGATGCATGAGCACGTAAGCTGATAAGCTGACATTTTTTTAATTGGATAGATAATGGAAGAACTTGAAAATTTGGAAGAAACGCTAAATGACAGTATTAAAGAAAGTTTAGGTGCACGTACGGGAAAGCCATCTCATGGGAAGAAGAAAGGTGCAATGGAAGATGAAGAAGATTATATCAGGTATACTATCATATCATCAATGGAAGTTGAAACCTCGTGGGAAGATGCTTGTATTTTATTTTTATTTTTTTAAATTCTGTGTTCCTTTTGGTCAATGTTTGACATGCTTGCTTGGTTTTTGTTATACAACACTTGCAACGATGTACTAAATATAAAAGGCACTTTGATAATTATATGCATTTTTCAGCGATGATGATGATGAGTTTTATGACCGTACAAAGAAAAAACCTCAAAAGAAGCCCGGTGACAGCCAGTCAATTGAGACTGCGGATACTCTTCTTGAAAAGAGAGATACCATCATGAAGGAAATGAGTGACAAGAAAGAGTTGCTTATGACTGAGAAGAACAAAGTGTTGCCAGAGACAGAGAGTACCACACAAGATGACGTTGATGATTCACTTGATGCTTATATGTCTGGACTTTCATCTCAACTAGGTGATTGTTCTCTTAACTTCATATATTATGCTTTACAGTGCTTTAGTGTATTTAGAAAGTTTTGTTTTGGTAGGTTTGACAATCAAATGAGCTTTTGCTTTTCTATAGTTGTGCTTGCAATAATGTTACGTTATGATTGTTTTTACATGTAACCATGTTTTTAAAATTGTGATTATACTTGTAGGATCATATGATCCGGTTAAGTTTTTCCTTCGTTTTCCAAAGTATTATAAGCTTTCTTCTGCTTGTTCTGAACTTCACTTATTACATATAAGCCTTCTACTACATATTTGATTTTTCTGTCTGTTCTCTTCCTGTAAATATTTCTAATAATCATATTAAATAAAATAGACATATGCAACAACTGCAAAATAAATACTCAAATCCATGTACAAAATTTTGTTTGTTTTTTTCCTAACGAATATTCCACTTTCTACTTTTAGTTCTTGTTTTAGTCCCTATAAAATTTATTCTTGTTGGAATTAATCCTTGACTCCTTGCAGTTTGTGTGTCATATTGATTTCAGTCTATATATATTGTCCATATTTTAGAGGCTAAAATCTCATGATCCAACAAAAAAGGAGTACAGAGACTAAAACAAAATAACAAGGATTTAAAACAAAAAGTGGTGTATTTGCATTCTAAAGCAAACAATTTTTTTTACAAGGATTGAAAGTGAAAAAGTGATGTATTTACAGAGATTAAAAAGATATCTATACCTTTTCTAATCCTACAATCTGGTTTCTGATCATATGTTTAATGATCTTTCACTCATATCCTGATTTAGGTAGGATTTTGATTTTGACAACCGTGCATGTAACAGTAATACTGATAAATGACTGTTTTATTTCTCCACAATTTCTATTTCATTTTGTGTAATTATGGATCTTGAAATGAAGATGGGTATTTGATTACTGCTCTTCTTATCCTTGCTGATTTCTTCTTTTTTGTCAGTATATGATAAAAGTGCGCAGCTTGAGAACGAATTAGCAACTCTTCAATCTGAGCTAGACAGGGTATCCTACCTGTTGAAGATTGCTGATCCAACGGGAGAAGCTGCAAAGAAAAGAGAGTTGAAAGCACTAGAGCCCAAACCAGAAAAAGCAGAAGAGGTTGCCCCTACTATCAAGAAGAAACCACCTGCAGAAACCCAGAAAAGCAGTGAGCCTTGTGTGAAGGCAGATGACAATAAATCTCATGTGGAAACCCAGAAAATTAGTGATGCTGCAGATGGCTCTGTTAAAGAAGAGAAACCTGCAACTACAACTGTAGATTTGGAGAAGTCACAACCTGGCCATGAGGGGTCGGAGACTGAGAATACTGTATTTGTTGTCCCAAAACCCCAGTGGCTTGGAGCTGTAGAGGACAGGGTTGCAGATGATAAGCAACAGCTGATGACCTCTCTTCATCCACATGAGATGGACGAATCCGATCAGTTTGTTGACTATAAGGACAGGAACAAAATTTTGGGCGGTGGTGATGATGCAAGCACTTCGTTGGAATCTAGAATCGAGTCTGCTGCCCCCGGTCTAATTTTAAGAAAACGGAAGCAAGTTGAGACAACTGGAACAGGCAGTGATGATGCCTCTCAGCAATCGACATCTTCCACCTCAGGTGAACAAACGGCCGAGGATGCTGTGGCACTATTATTGAAGTACCAAAGGGGAGTATATGCTGCTTCTGATGATGATGGAAGAGATGAAAGCCAAGAGAAAAGGCCTAAAAGAGTGCTTGGGCCTGAAAAACCATCGTTTTTAAGTGATGAGACAGATAAAGCAACATGGGTTCCTCCTAAAGGTAAGCACAATTATGTTAATATTCTGACCACATGATTGAATTTTCATTTATTGAATGATCATGCAAATCTTTGTTGTGCAGGACAATCGGGCGATGGACGAACTTCCTTAAATGATAAATATGGCTACTGAGGACGACGAGGTACATCATTGTTCAATCGAAGAAAGGAGTTCAGGCTGAATATTCACCTAAGAATGTATCAATGAAGGATCGTGATGAACCTGCTGAACCGAAAGGATGATGAAGTTTGTGGATGACAGGACTACTGTAAGTAGTATAACAGAAACAGAGCAGGGTGGAAGGTCTACCGTAATGTAGTAACTTCTCCGGTTGACCTCAACTTCATTTATTCCTGATGACATGCCTCCCTCGTGTACAGCCACATGATCTTAGTAGCGAGTTGCTTTTATTTCTATGACCAGTTCTGAATGAAGTGGCCTATGACCACCCAAGATTAGCCCAAAAAGCATAGACATACCAATGTACAGTTTGCTTTTCTTCAGTCCTTTGGAAACTATTTAAGCATGAAAAACATTTTCACCCTTATAGGCTTGCTTAAGTACTAAGAAACCTAACAGATTTTTGTTGTTATTTTCATCCCGAGGAGAGTAAAATTATGGGCACACAAACAAAGGAATTTGAGTTGTTTTATTTCATGAACAATCCTGAGAACTGTGGTAGTGCTCCAATTGAGCAAGGTAGTCAAAGTATAAGACCGTGAATCGGAACTCAGGTCATACATATAAAACGACATAGTTAAGTAAAAATAAAATAAAAAAACTTCAAATCACACCCTTGATTTTACGTTTTGATTCATAATTTTGACTACCATGCAATTGAGTGACATTTCACCATTTTAAATGTATTAAATAGCTGCCGTAAAAAAAAAGGTTATTAAATAACTATGAAAAAGAAATCTAGGCATGAAAAATGCTACTTAAGATTTTGGGGGCAGCGTCTATGGTTGGAGCTGCACATATTGTGCACTGTACATGACCTTTTTGAAGCATTAGATTATGATGATAGTAGGCATAGTTTTTTGTGATGCTGAGGAATAGAGGTGTATTGAATTTAGATTTTTTAAGGGATTTTAAAATATTTTTTTATAATAAAATAGCCCACTGATATTGAATCAAAACTTTTATAAAATATAAATAAATCTTGTAATAACTTACAAAATATGTTTTGGTCCCCTCAAAATAAAATATGTTTTGGTATTCAAAAGTCTCCATATTTATCCCTCAAAAAAAAAAAGTCTACATATTTTGATGGATTTTTGGATGGGATTTTGTGATTTATTTTTTACTCTTATATAATTAATCAATCCCACACAAACCCTTAAGTTTGTCATTCTCTCAAACCCTTTTCTGCCGTCACTTCCATGCCAGGTTGTTTTCTTCTCCTTCTTTGTGGAATTGCTTATGAATTATACGTGATCCCGTCACTTCTTTTTCATTGTTTCTTCAACTTGCTTAATTTTTTGTATGGAAAAAATTTAGATGGATTTTTTTAGATGTTTTTCATATGATTTTTAATTAAGCTTTTCATGATTTTCTCAGATCTATATTATATTTTTTATCAAATTTTGCTTTAACAGAAAAAATCTGTTTTTGTTAAGAACTATACAAAAACACCTAAGAAAATCCATCTTTTTTTTTTATTACATCGATTCATTGTTAAAAAAAATTCGGAAATTCACTGATTTTTTTTTTTTTACAACAATTCATTGTTTTTTTTTAATGAGCAACAATTCATTGTTATTGTCCCCTAAAAAATTCATTGTTATCGTATGATTTATAGTTATATTTTTTTTTTCCCGTTGACAGTCAATTCATTAATTTGTTTGCTTATATTGATTCACTATTTTCTTTTCATTGATATTGTATTGTTGTTATTGTTTTTTTTTCTATTGAATATACATTATTTGGTATATAGTCATTTGATTAAGAAACAATAATTGTTCTTGTAAATAATAGTTCCTTAGCGATCAAATGGGGATTTATAACAAGAAAATAATAGAGAGAGGGTAGAGATAAAGATAATTGTGTAACTTGGATCATGGAGTAAACTACGGAGTTGTTTCATCTCTTAGTGAATGTTATAAATAGGGGGTTGTGTAATGTCGATGTGTTACTTAGCAAACAGAATGTAGAACGAATTATACTTCATCGACTCAATGCCAAAACTAAATCCCATACGACTTAAAGTCAATACTTGAACCGGATGAAGTGGTTTAGAAACCAATATAACAAGATGTAAACACTTATGTGCAACAACTCTGGTTTTGGATGAAGATTGGCCGCAAAGACTTTCACAACTAGTGACGAAGTATGGAACGGTTAGCTAAGTTCATATTCTTTTAAGTATATTATTAGTCACAATTTTAGTAAAATATAATATTTTTAGTACATTAACAATGATTTTTTTTTTAGTCCCGTCCAAGCCAATACAAACGTCAGAGAAAAAAAGTCTGATTGATTATGAGGAGTTGAAGATTGTTGTTGGAGATGAATCTCTAGCAGAAATGGTTTTATAAAACTAGACCGAGGTGGAATCCTTCCATCCCAAAACTTTCACTTTCTTTCTCAAAAGCTTTTGCATCACTATCATCAGGGTGTACCGCTATAGAACTATTTCCGCTAAAATTTTTACCTCCAACAACAATCTTCAACTTTTGTTGTGACTTTGGTGGGACTAAATTTAAAATAATTGTTAATATACTGAAAAATGTATAATGTACTAAAATTGTAACTATTGATATATTTAAAAGATTATGAGCTTAGCTCACCTTTTAAATAATCGTTCCATACTTTCTCGCGGTCTTTGCAATTGTGTCACAACCAAAGCTAGAGTTGTTGTACATAAGTGTTGACATCTTGTTATATTGGTTTCTAAACCACTTCATTCGGCTCAAGCACTGGATATAAGTTTTAGGAAATTTATTTTTGGCATTGAGTCGAGGAAGTATAATCTGTTATAAATTTTGTTTGCTAAGTGACCCATTGACATCATATAACCCTCTATTTATAACATCCATCAAGAGGTGCAACAACTCAATAGTTTCCTCCATGATCCAAGATACATAATTATCTTTGTATTTACCCTTTCCATTGTTACTTTCTTATTGTGAATCCCCCATTTGATGGCTAATATATAAGTAACTAGTTATTTCATATGAACAACTATTGTTTCCTAATTGGAAAAGGTATAGTGACTATATACCAAATAACATATATTCAGGGTGCGTTTGGCCCTATTTTTTTGAGGTCTAAAAGCTACTTTGATAATAAAGTTGTAAATTAGAACTTTAAAGTTAAAGTCGTTTGGTATTTGTTGTTTTTTCCAACTTAATTAGTAAAACTTTTTAAGGTTGTCTAATATAGACCTCTCAAAAATAGTCCCAAGATGCACATTTACAAATTAAAAATGTTTTAAAAAAAATTATAGTAAAGCATAAATTTTATGATAATAAAAATCTGAAAATAAAAATAACATTTTATTAAAGTTTGCTAAAAATATGATGGTCGCATATTAGACAAACTATTTGTTTTAACCATTTTGCTAAAAATACCCTGTAACATATTTAACCATTTTGATAATTAATATTTTGATAATATCTGGTCAAAAAATTAGATAGCCTAACATGTATATATTACTATAATATTTTCCTCAAAAAAAATTATATAGTTTTTTTTAGTTGTATACAGACGTTGCTATTGAAATTTTTAGAAAATAAAAACGTTGGCCATTGGGTCTGGCTATGCGAATTGCGATAGCATTTTTAATTAATATAAAAAAAAATAAAACTAAAATATTTAATGCTTGGAGCTGGTGGGCACCAGCAAAATTTGAAATAAGATACACAATAAATAATAAAATAAACGTAAAAATGTCCCATGTAGGTATCGAATGGTGAACCAAATATGTGAAATACCGTGTAAGTTGTTTAGAAGTTCATTTCAACACCTTATTTTCAAAGTCACTTCTACGTGGTTTTCTTCCTTACAAATAAGTTACTTCTTTTAGAAAGAGCTTTATTGAAATTGTTTGGCCCTACTTCTTCTAATAATAAAAATAATAATCGCTTATTATAAATAATAATAACAGCAACAACTATACAATATCAATGAAAAAACAATACAATATCAATGAAAAAAAATTATGATTATTTTTAGTGATCTTTGGATGTATCTTATGCATTTTTCAATGTTGCATATGCTGCATATGTTGCATACTTAGCTTCCAAGGGAGCTTATGGTATGGTTTTGGTAGCCAACTTTTATGTGCTCCCTATGAGTAAACAATGTTCACGCGGTTATTCTCATGTTTGTTCTACAAGTTGAAATTGGGGTTGTTGTTGTTCACAATGTGTGTGTGTGTGTGAAGGTAGCCTTGTTCTACATAGGAATGTCACCAAAACCAGTTGTCAAAGCCTATGATCTTGAAGACAAGCTCAATCTAAAGAGTTTGAGAATTATATACTTGCAAACAAATGCAAGCTTTTGGATTAGTAGTCATGGTACACCAGGATTTGCAATTCATGCACATACTTCTTGATCTGGTGAAGACCATGGTGCTTCATCAAGGCATTCAATTGCAAAAGAATTTAGTGGCACAATTTATTCATTGAAACCAAAGTTGTGTTACATGATGCACTTGTACCATGCATTGGAGGAAATCTTCGGTGTTGACAAATTGTAGTTTGGGTTGACAAATGGTAGGATGTTATCCAATTTGTAGTTTGGACACATAATTTGATTAGCATGGGAACATATGAATATTAATGAAGAGGGAAATATTTTTATGTTAGTTATAAGGTTGGGAATGACACTTAATTACCATCTTGGATAATGTTGTATTCCATCACATACATTGCAACAATACTATCCTGACCTTTAAATTTTGAATTAACTATACATATATTTCGTATGCAAATTTATTAGACAAATTAACTAAAAGGAAATGGACTAGCTAGTAAAATAAAAATTAAAAACGTATAGTAAGATCTAAGCTTTTGTTGTAGTAGCAACATAGTTGAATCCTAAAAATGGTTTAAGGTTGATGTTGCTTCAAAAGTAAACATCGATAATGTCAAAAACAAGTGACTTTAAATGAAGTTGAAAGCGAAAGACTTGAAATTTAAAAGATTGAAAGATATATGAACGATAAGAAAATGTAAATTGTCGAAGTTAAATTGACTTGAAGGATGTGACTTAAAAAATAAAGTGTTGAAATTGAAATGACTTGAAAAATAAAATGCGAACAAGGTAAAAGAATATATAGACAACTCTCGTATATGTTAAATTGCTGGAAGTTCAAAATACTTTGAATTAAAATGACAATAATTTAATAGGAATTTAAAAGACGGTAGAAGGTATAATCAGAGTTATGAAAAGCTTGTGTTTTTTCGCGAAGAAAATTGTTGTGCAGATAAATTAGTAAATGATGGTCACGGCTTAGCTGATGTTATTTGGTGAGACTATCTCCCCACTTTTATTAGAGATGACTTTTTTAGAGACAGATACGGACTTTCTAGTTTTTGTTTTTCTTAGATCTCTTGATTTGTTTTTTGGATTTTTATATTCAGTTTTTTCTGAGGGTTTTGGTTTGGTCTCCCCACTTATACAATTTTTCCTTTTTCAATAAAATTATGAGCAATGTGATAGAGGATGAGAGTAACCTTGAGGTGCCAACCTAGTTGGGATGTCAAGTTATCTCCTAAAGTCTTCTGTTGCTTTTGATTCAGGCAAAAAAAGGTAACTGCCACTTCGATGACAGGCCGCACAATTGTGGTTAGTTAAGCTAGGTGACTGCCACTCCTGAGACTACCTTGTTAAGCTAGTCTCAAGAGCATATTGTGTATAATATTTGTCTCAATAAGAGTGTATTGTGATTTTTTTATATATATTTTTTCTGATGTCCACAACTTCATTTTATGGCACCTACACATTAGTCTCTCTGCATTATTTTTTTAAAACTGGGGAAGAGGAAAAAAATTATTTACTAGTGACATTAATTGAGGTTACAAGGCTATGAAGCTCCCGGAAGATAACTAAAGTTTAACCAACAATTATTCAAACCAAAAATTGAACTCTCAAACATTCATTCTTAGGCAAACTAATTTATCTCTTTTATCTTTGATGAGTTTTTATGTAACGTCGTGTGTTTTTATAAATGAATTATTATTTATTTACTCTAAAAAAAACACCATGTAATAAATGATGAACAATGCATATGGATTCGTGAAAAATGTGTCAACATTTTTCTTTTAGATAAGCCAAACTCTAGACCCATTTAATTATAGATTGAAATCCACTCCCTAAGAAAATCTGCACCATTCAATCTTCTCTTAGAAGTAAATGGATGGTTAAAGTTCTACTCTGATTTTATCAAGCCAAATGGCAAAGAGGAATGTGAAACTTGTGAAAATAATTATTTACTATAATTCATGTGGCTACACTAATTCAAACATGTCCTATATTTACAACAAGAGAAAAAGTTGTATAGTGTAGAATTCTCTGCAGCTATCCATGGCATAATTTGCATGGTGACTCAGGAGTTGAGTTTGGTCACGAATTGAAAAGTTCTCAAGATTCCTTTTAAAATAAATAAATAAAATCTATTTTTTATGCTGCAGTGACTAAATATGCAAACTTTAACTCATTCCTGAATCTTGATTATTGCACACACCAGCTTCAGTAGCCGTCAATAGTATTCTATCTCGTGCGGATCAAAAAGTAGGACGAAGATAATGTCATCACTTATTGCACTCCTTAAAACTCCGCATGCCCTTGAAGATATATACAGATGCCGAAATAGCCTCTAGAATGAGAACTTTCAGCAGTTATATCATCCTTGCGCCGAGCTCACCAGACAACTATTGTCAGCAAAGTCAAAAAGACTGAATCCAATCCAAGCTTATAGAGAAGACAGTAGATCAGTATCAGTTGAAGAAATATGGTGACTCTAAAACTTCCTTCAAATCTAAGTCTCCACGTTCAGGTAAGGGTGGAAATTCCAAAGATGGGAATGACTCTTGAAAGCTCTCCAATAACTGTTCACAAGTTAAACAATGTAAAAAATTAAAAACAGAATAAAGTACAAAATTCAAAATAAATTTAAATAAAGTAAGACGCATTATTAAGCAATAATAACTGTGAATCTTGTTACATAATACAGTAGCATGGTTTTCGCTTCTGTTTCTTTTGGCATAAATGTACTTTTGATCTCTCTATTTTTACTGTTCACAATTTTAGTCCCCTATTTTTTAACTCAGAAATATAGTTCCGCAGTTTTCATAATTTCAAACATTTTCCCCACCCCTGAATTAGAGACTTATTTATTTTTGCTAATGTGGCAAGTGTAATGATCAGGTGGGTAACTAAGTAATGTAATACAAAATGTGTTCGGGAAGTGCAGTTTAAATCTTCTCTTTTTAAGCAATGCAGAAGGAAGAAATGAAATCTCAAAACAATCTGCTGTTAATTATAGACAAATTTTACACTTACGAAATTAATTTCACCACAAGTAAACTATACTTAGGAACAAGATAGCATTGGATATAAAAAATGAGCATTTAAACCACATACGTTTTCAAGAATTGGAGTCTCATAGAGTTCTACAAACTTCTCTCGTAGTATTCTGTTCATATTATCAACATCACATGCATGCGTCCAATATGAATCATGGACCCCTACAAGCATATAAATCATCATCAGCATTGCAATTATAATCGATAATAGATCAAACACGAATGGAACCATGAGCTTAGCTCACTAGCATTTAATTTTAGTGGTGGGGGTGGGGTCTCCACCACGGCCTAATAGGGTTTAATACCAAAACCAAGGAAATACCTGCAAAACTCAAGCCTGCCTTTTTGCAGGCAATAGCAGTCATCATCATATGAGAACCATCAAGTGAATGAACAAAATTTGGCGGAAATGCGGTTCTCTGCCGCTTGACCATGACCTGCAATATTTGATAATAAAATTTTAAATTTAGATCTGGAAAATGAAAAACAAAACAAAATACTGAAATTTTCTCCAAAATAAACTATGCTATAACTGTTTGCAAACCATTCATATGAATATATGAAAAAAAACGGAGTAAATATTCATAATAATAAACTAAAACTCTATCGAAATTTTTGAACTGCAAAAGCCTGTCATTCAAGATAATCAGAGAAAAAGCTCATGCATGATGTGAGATGACCATAGGCAGCTCAGATTCTATCTAATCAGCTCTAATTCCCACTGTGCGTGAGTGTGTGATGTGAAGCCCAACGGAATCATAAATCCCCAAGCATGAGATTTAATGTTTTTAATTCAATAGTAACCTTACGCGGTAATTATTTTCTATAAATATCCTCCTAAGTCTTCCTTTATTACCCTCAAACAAGCCTATAAATATTGTTATAAATTACCTTGTCGGTTTCTCGTTTCAATGTTAACATCTGAAGTGAAGTTTTGACCTGCAACACATAATAATAAAAGCTTAATAACCTATAGACAGCCTAGAAATCATGATAACTTGAAAGAAGTACTGGTGATGTAGTTCCAGGAAAATTATGTTGCACTCACAATATGCCTTCCTTGATAGCGGTAAGGTTGCACCACAGGAAGTCCAAGAGGAGTGGTCCAACACACTGGTTCATTTTCAGATGCAATCACCTGTTCCAATTGTCTTGGTCATGATCATATCATAACACAATTAAACAAAGCCCCCTCCCTCGAGAGATTAGCATTTTATATTTTTCATTTCCATTTAAAGTGAAACAATATGCACTGTCTATTGTAGACATGTCAGTAAAAGGAGTAATGTAACATACTTTTGCACAGTCACCAAGCCAGTTCATGATACTTCGTGCACCTTCAAACATCTCCTGTAAGGCGGTTAAGGTCACCTGAGAAGGAAATAAAGATGATACAGATGTTACATGCTCAACAAGGAGAAGGTATATTTAAAACACCACCATTTTAACCCTCTAACCTTTGCAGCATAACAAGCAGCACCAAAGAGCTCTGAATCATCTGCAATAGCATCTCTTTCTTTCAACCTTCTCTTTATCTGTTCCCGTGCTCCAATGTATGTGACACCGTAAACTGATGTCATCACCGTCTGCTTAACCAATTTTCTATCCACCTAGACAAAGTTCAATCAGCTCAAAATCAGTTTTGAGATGAGGAATGAATACCAAAAAAAAAACAAGCATCAACTAGAATTGGTTAGGGAATATATTATTTTCATTTGGGTTTATGATTTATTTATTTTAATTTATTCTTTCTAACAGCTATAAGTTCCAATATTTCCTTGTAAAAATATGAACCATATCACACCAAAGGAAGAGTAGATAACCTGATTAACCAAAGTCTTTGCATGACGAGCTTCAGAAAAATTTTCCGGATCTTTCTGAGCATCGATTTTCATGATTTCTAATACCCTGCATAAAATTGTTTTATTATGATGAGGTGTTTTATGTAAGATATCCTTCACAATTCAAGTCAAAAGAGATCAGGAAGAAAAGAAACAAAAAGAAGAGCTATTGAAAATTAAAATGACTCCAAATAAATAATAAACCGAACAACAGATGAAAAACAATTGCTCCAAAAACCTCCTAACTTTTTGATAAAACGAATTATAGTGGGAAGAAAAACAAATACATACGAGCACAATAAAATATCCTCCTTAGCAACAAATGAACAAAGTGGTCAAACGCTGCTTCAATTTATTTATCTTTCAACAGGCGTAACGCTCACAACCTAATGCAAGAAAGTCTCCATGCTGTCTATAACCACTAAAAGCAACCAGTAGTTCAAGAGTTTTGTTATTTTGACACAGTTGACAGCAAATTATTATTTTGACACAAAATTGAAAACAATTTTTTACATAAATTAGATGATTAACGCAGTTCAAATATGTGGTTAATTACGTTCACTAGATGGTTAATGAATATACCAAGGTGTCATTGCAACTCATTAAACCATCAACTAAACACAATTAACCACGGTTTTGTATGTCATTAACCACAATTTTTCAAGTGTATATTGGACACATCGTTGTTACTGAATATCATGTGTATATTTGACACCTTAAAAGTCATCTATATTTGAACAGAAATTTGGATAGATAAGGATTTTGAATAGCTAACAAGGTGTCGCGACTCATTAAATCATCAACTAAACACAATTAACCACGATTTTGAATGTCATTAACCACAATTTTCCAAGTGTATATTAGAACACAAAACGTTGTTTATATCATGTATATATTTGAACAACTTAAAAATCATCTATATTTGAACAAAAATTTGGATATAGTTGATAAGTTTGTTAGGTGGTTGATATTTTGGTTATTCTTATAAAGTCTTTAAATAGCCCTCAATTGTTAGAGGGAAAGATAGATTTGAATAATTAAATTTTGTGACTAGAGAATTATCTAGTGTGAAAGGAGAGTGCTCCTTGTATGCAAAATCATCATCTTCATTGTAAATAACTAATGCACTCTAAAACAATATAAGTACTTAGAAGCATCTAAAAGGTGATCTAAAGAAAAATCAACATATTGATCAGACATCTTAAACAAATGTGTCTTAATTATAAATTGTGTTGAAAAGCTTAATCCTTTTACATACATCAAGGTCTGTAGAATATTCCAAAATAAAGCTAGGCAAGCAATAAAAAATCAAATCATCATATTAGATATAAAGGGAACAAATTTGGACAAGAGACTGTTAACTATGCTAAGAGAGGAGAGTGACAATATGCAAAACACTAAGCGTGATAGGTTGAGCAGAAATAGGGAAGAGAGAAAAGGGCGAGAGGTGTTGGGGAGAGATAGGGAATCTCCATTGATTGATCCAGAAGGGAAATATGTCAGAAAAAAAAAATCTGTGGGATACACACATTTTCGTCTTCTCTCCAAAGATGGGAACAAAGAACCTAGAAAGGGATTGTTTGTCCCTGCTGCTGGGCAGAGAGTGGATGTAAATGAGGATAATTTTGTCCATTGAAAATTATGTGATTTCTCTCTTCTCTATTTATTTCCCCATCCTTAGTTCGACACACAAACAATCTACCCTATTTCTGAGTTCTTTCTCTCTTATCACACTCTTACCATTTTCTCTCTTCGTATCATATTATCACAATCAATCAAACCATAAAAGCTCATTATTGTTATCTTAACTTTAAACTATGTATAAGTATAATATATGTAACAATATACATAATACTCACCTAGCTGCTATACCCGAGTATACATCAGCTGGCTTCTCTCCTGCAACTAGATTGACAGCAGCAGCCCCTAACTGAATGAAACAGATAAATAAATAACAAATTATTAATTAAATAGAAATCTCCCATCAGCCATATAGTTTTGTTCGAAAATGGAAAATAGAATAGAAGGCTACATAAAATGGAAAATATTAAGAATTCTCACAAAACACATGATACTCGAATATTTACACAAACAAATCAATACATGACAACAGAAATGCATGTTTCAGCCATTGATCCACATTTGACAAGACCAGTCTGGGAACATGTCCAAAAGCTTAAGATGTTGGGAAAAAGCACATGAATATTGTAATGTGATTACTCAAACCAAAATCATTTTCCACAACCATCAAAGTCTGAAGGTCCATTCGTAGTTGTTCTAGGTTTCTGGTTTTTATTTGAAAAGTTAAATTTGAAAACAAAACTTGTTTGATAAAATGAGGTTAAATTGATTTTTTCCGTAATTTTAAAATAGTTATCACTTAAAATCTGAACCACAAAAATCAGTTTTATAATTTTTATTAATTTAAAGCTAACACGTCACCACCGGTGGCTGCCGGCCACCACTCCCACCATTACCACTGACGGAAAACATTGAATCAAGCACTTAGATCACCGACAGGCACCACTTCGGTCATTGCCGATCACACTATGAACACCACCTCTCTGAGTTTTGCGGCATCTCTGACCGCCTTCTACCACTGCCATCATACTCCAACTGCTGCGGCAACCACCGATCACCGCTCCAACAGCCGCCTGCTGCCTTCTCCAACAACCAGCACTTATATCTTTTTTAATGTTGTGGGTGTCAATGGATTTTAATGCTGTGGGTGTCAATGGAGGTAGTGATATTCACAGGTTTGGGAAACTATAAGTATTGACAAGATAATTTGTTCAATTGTTGCTCCACGGAGGCTCACAATGTCATTTGCAAGTTGGTGATGTCAAAAGTAATATTTTTCATTATTTTTTCAGACTTGATTATTTTTGTGTAAATATTTTAATATTTTGTGAAGCCAGAACAGAAGCTCGACTGAAAACAGATTTAGATTTTGAAAATTTCAAAACATAAAACCAAAAATCACCTCATCCCCAACAAGGCCTTAAAGACAGCTAGATTCAGAAGTGGTATTCATCCCCTAACTTGATCTCTAATACCTAGGACTAAATTAAATAACTTGAAACTCAAAAAGTGGAAAAGGAAACATGGAAATCTAATTGATAAAGCCATTTACCTTGTCTCTTCCTAAAGCAGCATAATGTTGTAAGCCGTTGCAAGAGCCATCCTATGACAAAAAATTATAGAAGTACAAATAGTGATTAGTTTTTTACATCAGAAAACAAAGAATCAGTAGGAATAGATTGCACTGGTCACTTTTACACAAAGCATTAAGTGTTTGACCCGTGAAGAAAAATGTCATCGTAACACTGAGACTTATTTATTTTATAATAATATATATTATAAACCGGAGAAAGATAGGATAGCCAAGACCACGAGACTCTCAATATTGTGGGCCTGGTGAGAGTGTATATTATGTCTGTGTGTGCGCGCGCGCGCGTGTGTGTGTTTGTGCACGTGTGTGTGTGTGTTGTGTGTTTTTGTTGTGTGGTGTCTGTTTCAGCAGAAGTAATCCATTAGTGTAGTTTCCCCCCAATTCATAGCCTCAAAAACTATCAATCCAAGCAAAATTATGAACACATTAACGTATTTTGATACGTCAAAGTTCATTCACAACGTGAAAATACCTGATGTACTGGAATATGTGATATAAATGACTCTGGTGTAGAAATTTTTAAAGCTTCAGTTAGAGTCATGCATGCAGCTAAGAACTGGAATGGATCTTCTGCATTCAACCACCACCGTCTCCCTTCCATAGGTTGCTCAGCAGAATCAAATATCTCATCAAGATGATTTTCAACGAAAGTTATGCGACCTTCATTTGATAGTTTATCAACACCACCACCATATAGATTTGCCAAGTGTATCTTCAGCCAGTGCAAACCAGATTTTCCAAGAGGACGTCCATCTGCAAATTCCAATATCCCTCGGCATACATCTGAACCAAGATGATTTAAGTGTGGATGCATGGGATATGCACGGCCTCGAAAATCAAGGTTATGTGGGTAGTAAAAACACTCTTCATCCTTCATATTACGTGCTACCTGCAACCATAGAAATCAATGAGTGAGTAGCTCGACAAAAAATACTGACTACAAGACAATACACATGAATATCAAGAAAGCATACAGCAAGTTTAAGTTCTGTGTCACAACGTAGTGAATATCTCTCCCTGTTCTCTTTCTTCACAGATTTGACCTTCCATTTCCATTTCTTTTTCTCTGCTTCATCATCAGTTTCTAGCTCCTCAGGAATTTCAACCTACAATAGAAAATTGAGCACCATTTCAAACCAATCAGCCATAAGTTTCTGAAACACAATGCAAAATTAAGGATAAATCTTGAATATTTACACATAAACAAGTAAATAAGCTAACAACCAACAATAAAATATCAATAAAAACAAAAGAAGAAAAAGGCAATTGTATAGTTGAGCTTACATCATTGCGGTCCACCAAACCAGCAAGTCGGCCTCCACCAGCCCATATCCTATCCACAACACTGAGCACCTTGTTATTTACCCTCCATTTTGTATTTCCGAGAGTATCCAGAGCCTAATCAAGAGTTTTAGATGTACACACGTTATAAAAAATCACTATTTAGAGAAAAACATATGAAAAGAATATAATATAATATAACACGGCCCAAAATGCATGACAACCATAATAAATTCAGACCTCAAATACAGGCTCTAATTGCTTTCTAGGAACTTTCTTAACAGCCTCTCGTTGTTGCTTGACTCCATGAGTACGCATGACATAGGAGGGTAAGAACAAGTATCCACCTTTGTCAAAACTGCAAAGTGCGTCATAGGGAAAATTGAGAATCAGCACCGCGTTAGCCATTCATCCAAAAGAAGTAAAACAGTAATATACATATGCATTTTGTAAACATTGAATTGTATAATTGATTGTTGATGGTGTATGAAGAAAATCCTTTTCATATTTTGAAGCCAGTTGCAAAAGGCAGTAGTTTACTTGGTTAATACTACAGTTAGGTAGAAGAAACTAACTGTAGAAGAAACACAGGTATGATGGGCTAGATAAAGCAAGACAGTCTAATGGCAGTGCTGATCAGAGATAAAAACACACTTGAAACCACAGATGAAGCAATACCACAAAACAAAGAAGCTAAGAACAAAACTGTATTTGTTAGTCTATATAACTTTGGCTAATTAGTGTAGTTAAGACTTAGCTAGTAAGTTGATAAGTTTGCTAGGTAGTTGTTAAGAGTTGTTATTTTCTTTATTCTTAGAAAGTCTTGAAATAGCCCTCAATTGGTAGAGGGAAAGATAGCTTTGTATAATTAAATCTAGTGACTAGAGAATGCACTAGTGAGAAAGGAGAGTGCTCATTTGGGGTAGCTTTGAGTGCAAGGTTATCGTCTTCATTGTAAACCTTTTGTATCTTCTGTTTCAATCTTATATTATGTCGCTTAACTGATATTAACAGAAAGATATTCAAAGAACTTTTCTTTTCTCAATTTTGTTGATCAATATTTATTCTAGTTAGAAACATTCTCTTCTTTGTTGAATTCTAACCAGTATTGGGAATTCTTTTCATATATCATAAGAAAGGTTCCTAACAGTATCCCATACCATATCTAGGGCTATGTCATTAAACAGTGACCAATCATCGACTCAATTAGGCTATTAAGTCAGTAGATTAATGATCAACCCCATGGTTCACAAGTTGAACTGCATGCACTATTTTTTATTAATTTATATATATATACACACACACACACACGCACACACACACACAGCATACACAAACCATTTTTTTAGCATTGTTTTTAACAATTTGGACATTGTTTCATTACAGTTGTATATCGTTGGGTTAAGCCCAAGCCCAGATATTCGTAAGCTTAAATGCATCTTCCTTCTCTTACATTACTTTGTTATCTTCCTCTTTTCTCCAGCACTAGATCATTTCTTTTTCTTTGCTTTTTTACCTTCTTTCCTTTTTCTTGTTTCTTCTTCCTCTTTTTTTCTGTCTATTGTTTGACTGTTCACAGTTTTTTACTGATGTATCCTTAATCTCTACCGGTGACTGCCCCTGTGAGCAGTCGCTGAGTTCATCAGTGAATCGGGTTGCGAAGTTGCACTGGTTCAAACTGATTCATAGTCAGTTTTGTGATGTCAGCGCCAATTAATAGCATGGACAATCCGATGACATGGATGACCAGTCCAGTTTTATTACATTAATCTATTGGCAAGAAAATTCCTTAAAGATAAGTTCATTCGTCTAAAACCAAACCAAACAAAAAAAATAGTCTATTAAAGGGTGTAATGTTCTGATTTTTTTCACATGATTATATTGGTTGATTAAACCACCTAGCCCTAATGTATAACATAAAGGTTAAATAAAAGTTTCAAATCATTCGTAATCATAAAAATAATAAGCAGAAGGTTGGCAAGACAGCAGTCAAAAGTGTTAAGTTATCATACCCTGACCAGTTGACCGGTGGAACAACCATAGGCATATAAGGAATGACCATACTTTTTGCCTGTTAAAAAAGAATAAAAGAAATCAATATATCATAGAACCCAAAAATAGGAGATATGACTTATAAGCTACACTTTACATCACATTGCAAAAGGCATAGAACAACACAAAAAAACATGGAACAGAGAATAACACAAAAACGCAAAATTTTGCTACTCAACGTACTGTGAGACAAAAGTTATCCCACGGACAAAGCACCTAACAGAAACAAAATACTCAATTTTATTTCCTACCTTAATATCTATGTTTCATTCCCCTAATTCCAACCCTTTACCTCTCCCCCGTAAACTGTGTTTAACTTTTAATTATTACACATAGTATAATGTTATATGATAAACACTCATGATTTGTTATGCATAAGCATATAATATCAATGGTTGATATTACTCACTTTACTCTCTAAAGTGAACTGCTCTAAAAAAAATAGGGAGTTAGCTTGGTAGTATCCTGGTAAACAAAAAAAATAGTCTTTCAAACAAAAAGGATTGTAAATGCACAAAGTTATCCGGTATAGAAATATTATGTATCAAGAGTCTAGAAAAATGATTAAATTGAAATTGACAAGAAAATGCTCAAGCTAGATTCTCCATTATATACCAACTTTTATCTCATACTCTTCTATCTTCTTTCTTCACCCTATTCCCACATCTCCTATCTTCATCTTCTAGATCCTATGACTCTTCTAGTCCATCATCACCATTAATACATTTTAAAGTTTTTCTAACTTCGATTCAATTCGATAACTAAATATCTGGTACAAATAACAATACTAGAAGTGCTTGAGAAATACATAATGTAACTCTCCTTTCCAAACTAAAGACTCAATAACCTGACAAAAAGTTGTGCTAAAAATGTTGCGTGATATACCTCTGATGATGAACAGTTCAATTTGAATTTTGATTAAAAGAATAGAAGGCAATGGAATATACTTACAGTTCGGTCAAGCCCTTTAAGAATTAGAGGGTCACATTCAATAACACCGTATTTTCTGCCTGTTTTCCTGTTTAGATAAAAACAATATAAAAAAAGGTTATAATAAAAAATATTGTTGAAAAAAATATAATTGTAATCATGAGACGCAAAGATCAAAGCTCACGCTGCCTCTTTCATCGTTCTAAATGAATGCACAAATGCAGGACGGATATCAGGTCCACCATCTTGTGACTGGTCTGAGTCCGACTCTGATGGCGGTTGAATATATGCCGTTTGAACCAAAAGTTCAACCAAGCGGCTTCCTACCTGTGCAGTGGAGAAGAGGATGCATCTTATTAAAAACCAAATTAATAGAAAACCAAATTAATAGAAAACCAAACATTTGAGAGTGTAGAAGAGACTATGCACACCTTTGTCTTCATAACTGGTCCCCACGGTTTTGTATCATCAAGGTCCTTCAATATTCCTCTCACTGCAGCAAGCTTCTGCTTTTTCATCAAATCAATGACCTTTTTACGCAGTTTCTCTTCTTCCTTTATGACTTCAGTGGATTCAACTACTTCATTCTTCTTGCCTTTATCATGTTTTTTCTTACTACTCTTTTCTAAGAACCTGTGTATTCTAACCTATAGTGTAACAATAAGCAGGATACAAGGTTACACACATAGCAAGAGTGCAACAATGGATTAGGATACTATATACATATAATGATATTCCTTTGAAAGTTTACTGTTCATAATAAATGGACTTAAAAGGATGAAAATTTTGTTATTAGAAAGATACATCTTCAAGCTAATCAAGTCTTATAAGTTATAACTACATTCTGCATACTCACTTGCACATGTCCGAATGTGAATGTGGTTTCCAGGGAGCGAGGGAAAATGTGGAACAGGTTGAATAGCAGGTTATGCACTCCCCCATTTTGGGTTCATTCGCACAAAAATCCCCACAAAAGCCTAGTCCCCATCTCATCCCTATTTTGGGATTCCCACCCTCGGTTCCAATCAAATAAAGCCACAGTTACCTAGCATGTAAGGAATTACCTAACATTCCTACCTCCAAACACATTTTTAAATAATGATATAAAAACTTAAAATAAAAAACATAATGAAAAAGATAAAAAATTTAACATTATAGATCACCATGTATGTATATCTTTGCCTACTTGAAATACTAACCTCTCTTATCCTTTAATACCTCTTAAACTTCCTACAGACACTCTTGAGTTTTCTAAGGGTGTTTCTCGGTCGAAATAAGTATGAAACTGAGTCATTTGAACTACTTCGATCAACATGTTTATGTTATTAATAATACTTGAAGTGCAAACAAAACAAACAAACAAAAATAACATAAGAAATGCAATCTGTCTCACCTCTTGCTCAATGGAATCACCTACACTGCACACGGCCTGGATAACCCTAGCAGTGCCAGCAAATCCTTTCTCACTTCCTGCCATCAACAACGCCATCATCTTATGCATTGTAATTACAGCCATCTTATCGGATGGCAACTGAACAAAGTAAGGCGCATAAGCTGTCCTCTTCTTCCCATTTCGATACATCTCTTGCTCGTTCTCAATTGCATCCCTTAGTGGCTCGAACCAACCAAGAAACAATGACTTCATGTAAGGCAAATTAGGTGCCAACTTCTGTTCACACATATCCATCAAAAGCTCTTTATATTCCCTTGCAGCTTCTTGCCAAAGTTCAGTCTCAATCTTCACTTGTCTTTTTCTCAACTCCTTGTATTTCCCCTCTGGCAAACCATGCCACCTAAACCCAGTATTCTGCCTCCTCTCTTCTCTCTTCATCTCCTTCAACAACTCGTTAATTTCGTCATCAACTTGGGAAGAATCACCTTTTTCCGCATCGTTATGCAAAATCCCCTCATTTTTTAACATAAATTCATCAATCTTCCTCTTATCTTCTCTCTCCATCTCCTCCAACAACTCTTTAATTTCATCATCAATCACAGCAAGATCATCTTCCTCCGTGTCAGTCGAAGAAAGCGTCTCAGCAACACTAGAATATCTTTCAGCAACAAATCGAAAACTCGAATTGTGAAAATTCCTCTCATCCTCAACATCAGTAGAAGAAACAGCCTCAGCAACACTAGAATAACCCTTTGCATCAAATTGCGAACAACAACACCCACCAAAATTCTCAACTAACTGAAACCTCGATTTACTCACACGCCCACTTCCATTTTCCTTTCCAATGTTACACAAAACCTCTTTATTACCCGAAAAAATTGAACTTTGAGCGAAAACAAGAGGTGGGTAGTTAACATTCCGACGTAACAAACCTTTACAGACTTGTTTGGAAACATTCCGCCACATGTTTGATGAAATGCCCAAATGAGATTTTTTCAAAAAATTCAAATTTCTGTTGTGGATAAGAGGATTGGGTAAGGATTCAACTGTAGTAGTGAACATTAAATTAACCATAGATAAAAATTGGTTGAAGAAAAATGAAAAGTGAAGAAGAAGAAGAAAAAGGGTTAAGAGAAACAAAATTCATAGATATGATGAAAATGAAATTGGAATTTGGAAGATATAGATAAAGTGGTGCCGCCTTTGATGAAAAGGAAGTGGGTTGGGTTTGTGGACGGTTATTGGTGGCAGTTCTTGAAAAACCCTTCACAGAAATGAAAAACCCCTAGAGTGAGAGAGAAAATTGAATGATCACCGTTGATTTAACGAAAGAAAATTCAATGGTACACATGCTCCCTCTACCCTCTCTTCTCACTTTGAAAACTCGAGTTTAATAGGCGACAAACAAATTTAGTGGCGCACAATATGTTTATGGTGCGATTTGCATTGGTTTTGACTTTTGAGATAAGAAGTCATCTCCTCCAAAATAAAAAAATGTGATTTGGTTTGGTTTGGATGATTATTCTAAAAAAATCTGATTTCATATAATTTAACTATATGCGGTTTAATTTGGATCAGTTTTTGAATATCCAAAATGCAATATGTAACTTTTTTATTTTATTTTTTTTTTGACAAAATATGTAACTTTTGTATTAATATTGGTATTATACATACACAGTAAAATAATAGGTTTGGTGCAAAATATAATACAAATATATTTAAAAATTGACATTATAGAATGAAAATGATGGATTTATATTCGAAACATATGAATTAGTGATAATATAGATTAAATTAATGCAATATATAAAATTAAAAAACCATAAGAAATATAATAAAGAAATGTTGGTATTGGGACGAAAATCAAAACAATAGAGAGTAAAAATACAATAAAAGTATGAGGAAGAGAGTTGCCTAAATGCTTGCAGAAATATCATGTCTCGACGTAATAAGATTTGCATGAATTCATTGAGGACTGATATTCAATATAATCATATTTAACTTTGACCATGTTTTTCTACAACTTGTTTATATTCAATCTTTGATGATAAGCTTAAATGAGTGAGAATCATGATATTGTTGATGATAATTGTTCAAATCATGTTCTTAATACTTGTTATATGATTGGGTACATTTGTATGTTGAAAGTTATGTTAAAAGTGGGTTTTGGATGAAATTGTGGCTTATTGTGAATTATAGAAAATTGATGAAGAATTCATAGGTTTAGAAATTGAATCCCTGTTTTGAAATGTGTTGAATGTTCTTTCAAACTATGTTAACATTGAATGAAGTTTGTGAAACGATTTTGGGACAAATGAGATCAAAAATGGGGTTTTGGGAAGTTTTTGGGAGGGTTTCTCGAGAGGAAACCCGTTTTCTGGGCTTCCCATGAAAAAGGTGTTCGTTGGGCGAGCTTGAGCCTCGTCGTGGCGAGCGAGTGCTGAACAGCACTTGCTGTTTTGCACGTTTTGACCTTTCGGGGTGTTTTAGGACATCCCTATGTGTTCCTTATGTATTGTTTTGATGTTGTTTTGATGAATTGAGTTTATGTAATCATGTTTGCTTGAAATTGATTAAGTTTTTTTGAATTAAGACGAACTTTGAATATACATGAACATGAATTTGGAATGGAATCAAAGTGAGGATTTTTCTCAAATGAAATGTTGATGTTGTGATTTAATTACTGTGGATATGAATGTAGAAGAAACATGTAGGTTTGGTAAGGATATTTATGATTGTAAAATTTGGATTTTTATGAAATGTGAAAAATATACGAACTTTGGCGAAATGATGAATAAAGGCTTGATAGCTTGCAAATGACTTTATGTTCATGATAATATGATAAATAGTGATTGAGACGCACATGATGTATTGATTAATTAGGTGAGGTCTTTTATCGTCTTTAAATGCAAAATGTGTTAAATGAAGCTCTGTTGTCAAAGCAGAAAAGCGGCGCAGCGCGGCCACCCTTAAAATTGACGCGGCACGGTATGCGGGCGCTATTTCATGACGCAGACACTAATATATTTAATACTAAAATACTATAATGTTGAAAAAGAAATACCAAAACAACTTAAATATTACTCAAAATTCAGAATGTATTCATAATTTGAAATAAAACTTGTCTTATGCAAAACATAAGAACATACTTGCAAGAAATACTAATGAAATTCAAGGTAGCCAACACTTTAAGCATCTAAAGCTTAAAGTAAAAATAGTACTAAACATGAAATAAAAGTTCAAATTCAATAATCATGAAAATCTTCATCATCACTTCCACTTCCACCATCATTCATCCTGTTTCTCTTCAATATCTTCCACTTCATCATCTTTTTCTTCATCCCCCCAATCATTAACAAACTCTGGATCCTATTCGTCAACTATTACCACTTTCTTTTCTTTTCCCTTAGAAACTTTTTCCCCTTGCTTTCCCTTGGCCCCTTGCTTTCCCTTTCCCTTAGATTTTGATGGGGGCGGAGCTGCAAGAGCTGTAGCAGCTGCTGCCTTCTGCAAAGCTGCTTGGCTCCTAGTATTGAATAAGGGCTCGACAGCACTACTCGCCTCTTCAACATCTAGCCAACCTAAATCATCATCATCATAAACATCATCACTTTGACCATCACGAACACGAACTTCATCTCCCAATAACCATTCACTACCAGCATTAATTTAAGGATCATCCATGAGCATCAGATCAATATATTCATCACTTTCACGGTTTTCCTTCAAAGTTTGGTTGTACTTGACAAAAACTAATTTTTGCATCTTCCTTTGAGGCTAATGAGAAGATGTAGAAAATGCAAGCTGAAATCGATTCACTTAAGGATAAGGCTTCATAAGTTGATATCTTGAAGGAACAAGTTGCATTCTTACTACAAATGCATAATTCTAGAGAAAAACATGTAAAATTGTATGCTCACAAGTTGCATTCTTGTTGCTTGGATTAAGATGTTAAGTTTTAGGGGCTGGTTAGGTTGTTGTCGTCGACTTCTTTGGAGCTCGACCTTGGGTTTTGTATGTTTTTACTTGGTTGTTTGGTGTTATTTTTACAAGGCCTGTTTTAGTTGGTTGTTTTATTTTATTATCCATTATGAGGATTGTCTTTTTCTCTTCTGTTTTGAGTGTTAATGAGTACTTTGATATTGTTGATCATTGTCTAATTTTTTTCAAGCAACAAATACAAAATCACCAAGAGGTGGTGTGCGCTCCTCCAAGTCTAGTTACCGCCTTGAGAATCATGATCAACATCACTAGGGATATTTAGATATATATTATGAGCAAATTATGATGTAGTTTTTTGTATGGTCAACCACTGAAATCCACTAGTATTTCGGTTTTTGAATGTTTAAGCTACTTTATTTACAGTTTTAATTAAGTTCAATGTATGGATCAATATTGATACTTTTGAATGGTTTATATGAATAAAATTAAGTAGTTTGTGGTTATATATACTTGAATTTTAAGTTTTTTTTTTATAAATAGTTTCATTTTAATTTAAGATTAATCGTTATTTATTCAGTTGTCAAAATTAATCTAATGAAAATTGTTTAAAAAGCAATATTATAAAAATATCAAAATCTTATATTTGCAATGGTTTTGAACTGTCGCTGCAAGCCTATAAGACCCATTCAAACAAAAATAAAAAATGCACACTACGACAACTACGAACTGTCCCAATACCTGCTGCGACAGTTGTAACGACAATTTGTAGAACCGTCGCGAAATGCCTTTGCGACATGCATTTTCTCGTCGGTTGAGGAATTATCGCAAATATCTAATTGCGGCCGTTTGAACCGTCGCAAAGCCTATTTTTACCTCTCGCAAACAACATGTGTTTCTTGTAGTGAATATATGCAATGTTTAGTTATATGTTCGTGCATACATGGTCAAGTATAGTGTTGATGATAAGTGTCGCGGATCAATCAGTAAAATAACTCTGACATCCAGAACGGTACCACATGCATGTAGAGTCGTGTCTAGATCCAGGGCTTACACTTAAGGGGTGCAAACAGCTCTACCGAGTTGGGCCTCCCAAATTTGACAGCCCAAAATATATTTTTTTATTGGTGGTTAAGACATGCGTAGGTATACTAAGTATCCTGGGTTTAACTCCCAGCAGACAAGGGCAGATGTTCTTTTACTAGAATAATTTTTTTACTATGATTGTGCCTCAATTTGGACCTAATTTAACATGGATTTTTAGTTCTAAATATCCTCAATACTCTCTTTTTCCTTAAAAACACAATATAATTTTTTTTCTTACTTTTTTTAAAACATTTGTAACATTTTTCTCTTAAAAAAGGGTAATGTTTTTTTTACTAGGGGGCCTATCTTACAATTAGAGTCGAGCCTCTAATTTTGTAGGAACGGCCCTGTCTAGAACATTGCATGCATATGAATCTATGTGAAATGATTTATTCTTGACTTCAGTGATTGTTGTGATGTAATTGAGTTACCGTGAATTACGTGAATGATGTGAATGATATGAATCGTGTAAATGATGTGAATTATATGCATTGATGTGGATTATGTACCTTATGTGAAGTAAGTGGAGATGAATATATGATCATATTTTCTTCTTGATGATGTTGTTGTAATTTGATGATTAAGGTAAAAGGGGAATGATGTAAGAAACTCTTATATGATTAATGTTGTTGATTTATGAAAGTATGTATATGTGATATTTGAAATCTTATTATACTATACTATATTAGAATTCGTAGTTTCTTAATGTTGAATGTAAACCTATCCTTCAATAGTTGTTTGGTTAACTGTCTCGCCGTTGTAAAATAGTGTAGTGGTGCAGGTCCAGAACGCTTGATCCGACGTAAGTATCGAGGAGTAGTTTGATGCCTCCTCTTTTCCTTGCTTTTGGAGTCTATATTAAGGCCCTGATTAGGACTTTTTTGGGATTTGTTTAGTTTATATATTATGTTGGAGTTTATGGAGACTTTGTTATTTTATTTTGACGTATCTGAGATTTGAATTATGTTGTTCAGATATTAACACGATATTGGAGATGTTATTTATTCTGTTGCGTAACTTTGATGAAAAATATTATATGCATGTTTTGGAGTTTAATGACATGACACCTAGGGTCGGCCCTAGGCATGAGCCGGGGGTGCGACGGCCTAGGGCCCATGGCGGTAGGGGGTCCTAAATTTATTTTTACATTGGGGGTGTATATAGAAATATTTGGTTATTGGAGGTGTATATAGCAAAGTTCCCTGAAAGACATATACATTGACATGTTGAAAGGCTCGGCTGAAACCTGTTAATGTTTTTGGCCCTTTGGTCTCAATTTGTTTTATATACCCCGTATATACAAAGATTTCCATATACACTCTTCCTATAATTTGTTTTTATGTTTTTTTAATAATGTGCCAAAAATATTATTATCGAATAAATTTGTGATATTTTCTTGGGCCCTTTGTTTTTAATAACGTGCCTCACTAATATTAAATATATTGGTCATATTTATTATCCAAGAAATTGGGATAATTTTATAACAAAACAAATTATATTTTAGTTGAAAATAAGCCTACTAGAAAAATTAAGGCTAAAACACACTTTTTGCCTCCTAAGTTTGCAAAAGTTGCAATTTTGGCCCCCCGTTAAAAAAAATGGCAAAAGTGACCCCCCATGTCTACCCCCTTTTGCAAAACCTCAATTTTGACTCAGTCAACCGTATGTGGCACGCCACCTGTGTATTTATTTATTTTTTAATCATTTTTAATTACACGCGGATAATTAATTTAAAAAAAAAAACAAAAAAAACAAAAAAAAGGAAGGTGAGGCACGTGCGATGAAAATTGCAACAGTAACATCCTTTTAATAACCTTCATCTTCTCTTTCCATTCCAAATCTTCATCTTCCTCTTCCAACCACAAAATCTTCTCTTCCATTCCAACCACAAAATCTTCATCTTCCTCTTCCATATTCGATTACTCCTTTCATCATTCATCCTCTTCTCTTCTCTTCCAACCACAAAATCTTCATCTTCCTCAAGAAATTCCGACCCAGACCTTCCTCCATCTCCATTAGCGGACCTTGTGTTTTCCAGAAAATTCGAAAATGTCTCAATATTCATCATCAAGCTTCAATGGGTCGACATTCAAACAGAAAAATGGGTTGGTTTGTCACTGTGTTGTGGAATCTCCTTTGGTGACGGCTTGGACAGACGAAAACCCAGGAAGGAGATTCCATGGATGTGGAAGATTTTTCTTGAGAAGAAAATGCAACTTCTTTCGTTGGTTTGATCCTGAAGTTCCAGATAGACAGAAGAAAAATATTAAAGGGTTGTTGAAGAAAAACAATGAACTGAAGAAGAAGGAAAAAAGTCTCTTCAAAGTGATAGTCATATTAGGGGTTATGCTGGTCTTGAGTGTTGGTGTAGTTTGCTATAAGTGCCTTTAAGTTTCTGTTGTTCAGGTGTAATTTTATGCCAATTTTAGCTTGATGTTAGTAACTTATTGTGTTGTTTAAGTTTCTGTAATTTTATGAAACATTATGTGTTGTTAAAGTTTGATGTAATTTGTGATGAATTAATCAAAAGTTTGTTTGTGTTAATATGACATATGTGTTACCTTATTGAACAATATTTAAATGTTAAAAGTTATCTTAAATAAGCACATAGAAATAGCACCATAAAGTAGTTATCATTACATGCCAAAAGGTTATACACCAAAGGTGCACTTAACATTACAAACCAAAAACCACAGGTCTCATGACTTATCAGAAAGTACTTAGCAGAATTACATTCCAAAATAACATAAATATTGCAAAGAGTACTTATGAATTACATGCCAAAGTTACATAAGTCTCATGACTTTAAAAAGGACTAGTTCTTGTTGACAGATTGTTGAGTTCCAATTTCATCCACCTTCCTCTTGACTCCAGTTGTCCTTATCTTTCTTGGCACAAACATTGTAGCCTCACCAACAGTTACATGTTTCCCACCACTAACATAGGTTGATTCAGTTGTAACTGTTACAAGTCCTGCTGCAACAGTTTTAGAAGCAGTTTGTGTGACAGTCTTGCTCCCACCAGCATGACTCCCACCAACATTGCTCCCACCCTCTTGAAGTACACCACCAACTTGACTGACACCAGTAGTGCTCCCACCAACATTACTCCCACCAGCTTGACTACCTCCAGTTTGTGTATGCTTTTTAGTTTTCTTTGATGCACCAGTTGCAACTGTTTTGCCTTTCCCCTTATCTGCACCAGTCTACACAAAACATACACAACATTCATTCAAAACATTTCACAGCATGTATACACAACATTCATCATAAACAGTTCACAACATTCAATCATACCTTGTTAGCTCCCTTAGGAAGCTTCCTATCTGCACCAGTCTTTCCCCCACAAGTTCTCTGATTATGGCCTAACTCCTTACACCTTCTGCATCTCACAGTTTCTTGGTTTCTTTTCTTCATCCCACCAGCACCAGATGGTTTCTTTGGTTCTACATTTGTCTTCCTTCTCAACTTCTTTGGTCTACCAGGAGCTCTCCTCATTTTAGGTGGTAATATGGGATCACCAACTACTTCTGGCCAAAGTTTAGGTCCATTGGATGGCAAAATCAGATTGCTATAGCAGTCTAAGAAAGTTTGTTTTCTGTACAACATTATTAACAAAACAATTGGTAAAATAAGCAAAATATTCATATATTGAGGCAAAACAAATAGTAAAATAGTTACTTGTACCAATGGACCACAAAATCATCTGGATTCTGGTTATTAAACCTCATACAAGCAATAGCATGAGGGCAAGGTATGCCACTGATGTCCCATTTTCTACAAGCACATGACTTATCTTTCAAACTAACAACATACTTATCAATACCATCACTCACAGAAAATGAAGAGTAATCTCTGTCCCCATGCCAATTTGGTGACCATCCATCAGCATCCCTCTTATTTTTGTCCATAATTTTTGCAATCTTAGGACAAATATCACCTTCATATCTTAACATATAATCTCTCAGCCTCACAATCCTATTTGTTAAGTAAAACTTTAAACCCTCAAACAGAGAAATGATTGGATACTCTATGTATTCTAATATGGCTCTGTTAAATGCTTCACACATGTTATTGACTTGTAGGTCTCAACATGTGTATGTACTATACCCAGATCTAGACCACATACCTATTGTCAACTCAGTCATTTCCTTCCATGCAAGTTCACTCAATTTCTTCAGATCTTCCATAGCTTTCTTGAACTCAGGCTCAGTTGTTGCTCTTGCAGCAATCCACAAAGCTTCCTTTAGGTGTTCACCACCATGTCTCTTCCTCCAATTTCCATACAAATGCTTCACACAAACTCTGTGTTCAACATATTCTGATGTAGCAGCAATTGTGTTAACCAGGCCCTTGTAGAAAATAAATTATTGAAATGTTAGTAACTTTACATATATTGAAACACAACAATAATTTATGCCTTTAAATGTACATATTTTTACCTTTTGTTGATCTGATATAAAGGCCCATCTTTTATGTTGAATACCATTCAAATCAGCTAGCAACAGATCTAGAAACCAATCCCAAGATTCCTTGGTGTCAGCCTCCACAGCAGCAAATGCAATGGGCATCATCTGATTATTCCCATCTTTACCAATTGCTGACAACAAATGTCATGCATACCTACCCTTCAAGAAACACCCATCTAGACCTATCAATGGTCTACAACTTCCCACAAAAGCTCTCTTGCTTGCATTGAAACACACATACATCCTCTCAAACACAGGACCCTCAAGACCAGCATTACACTTTATCTTCACAATAACTTAATTTCAATAACTTAATTTTTTTTTGTGAAATAGCACTTATGACCAGACCTATACCTAGATAACACATAATAAGTATTTGGTTCAACCCTACTAAACCTCATATGAAATGGACACTTAGGCATGCATTTGACAATGACTCTTTTTCTCTCATTTTTCTTAACATAAACATTTCTCCTACTTTGTAAAGCATACTCTTTAATAGCTGCTTTAATTAACTCAACATTAGCAAATACCTGACCTACCTCAAAGATAACTTGCTCATTCTCATTCAAAACAAACTTACTCAATTTTTTCTTACCAACACCATCATCAGATGAAGAGTATGGACTCTCTAGTTCCTCTGAATCAGCATTGTCATCCTCAAAATCAGATAGAGTAGTTGGAGCAGAGTTCCTAGATGATTGAGCAGCAACAACTACAATAGGCAACACACTTGAAGATGGAGCAGTAGGATTCAAAGTGTGATCAGGCAACACAGATGTCCACTCCCAGTCTTCATCATACTCACCGTCATACTCTGATAACCCTTCAACACTTCCTTCTTCAGATTGTTTCTCTTCAGCACCTTCACCACTTTCACCTTCCTGTTCACTACCTTCACCTTCAGCTATGTATTCACCATCTGAGCTAGAGTCTTCACTACCTTTTAACTCTTCTACCACCTCAACATCACTGTCATACCTACTATCCAATCCTTCAGTTTGTGGAGTCTCAACATAAAAATCAGCAGCTACCTCATTATGAAACTCATTAATGAACCTCACACAATCTCTTCTGTTTTCAGCAACCTTAAACCACCATTCAAACTTCCACCAGGTATAACATACCACAACTTATAATCACCTTCCACACCTATCTCCCTTACTAGTTTGTCCAGATCATGCAGATTCACCTCATCTGTGTTCCACTCGCCCCCAAACTCGTGAACCTTACCACACTTATATGCAAAATCAGGGTCACAAATAAAGTAGCCTTTGTAATGAAACCTTATCTTCAAGTAGTGGTCACCAGCAAACCTAGCAATAAATAAACCAATATACGTATAAGGGAGCATTCAAATACATACAAAATTTACAATAGGTTACACTAAAAATACGGTTTTAATACTGTATTTCTACTGTATAAAATACGATTTTCGTACAAAATACATCCCACCAACCATTTTTTAACTCATAACTATGTTGACTTCAATAAAGAAGTATGAGAAACAAAGCAAAACAAAAGATAACTTACTTTGAGACATCTATGTCAGGAATCTTCTCTGGGACCACGTTTTTGTTGCCGTTCGAAGATTCACCAAACTTCACCGTCGAAGAATCGGTTTCCCACTTCATCTTCAACCTTCGCTTCGCACCACTTGTTCTTTTTGGAGATCTTAGATTTTGAGTATGAAAATGGTGATGGATGATCCAGACAAAGCTTCGCAAATGTGTTTTAGGATGAAATGAGTTATGGAAACATAAGGGTAGATGAAAGGAATTGGGGGAAAAATGGGGGGGAAAACCCTAGAATCTGAAGGGAGAGCTTCATCGCACGTGCCTAA